>Ga0268261_10000963_pt1 | contig 19269 bp, 10 predicted proteins | sample TergutNc150P1_FD_190353 | JGI IMG/M metagenome (GOLD analysis project Ga0268261, IMG submission 190353) | Nasutitermes corniger P1 segment gut microbial community from laboratory colony in Florida, USA - Nc150 P1 (SPAdes) (version 2) | ecosystem: Host-associated > Arthropoda: Insects >...
CGTAAGTAAGAATATGTTATGTGGTTGAACATTCAAAGGGTTTAAAAGGTCCGGGAACTGGGGGTATTTAATTAAAAGACCATCCGGTCGGCAAGGTGTTAAGAGACATCCTATCAACAAGATGCATTGTGTTCAATGTAGGATACTGCACAAGAAGATAGGTGATGTATCTAATGTACTTATAGTAGTAAAGTCAAGATTTTGACCCTCTGAAATTTGAAAATCACATGAATATATCTTTGGTCATAAGATCATTAGGAGATTCCATGCACACTGAACACCTGGCTTCACTTAGGACAGGCAGGTACATAACAAAGGTTACCATTATTTGCAAACTGGTGGATATACACTACAATATATTTACAATGTTATGTGATCTGGAGTAGCCTTTGATTTACCTTCCACAGGGTAGATTTAATGAAGAGAAGCATATTTAACAATTTTGTCTCACTTTTGCAGTTCCTCTCTCGAACAAACAGTAGATCAATCACTTTCACACCCACTTCTTGCCCCATATCAGCAAGTCTGGAAAAATGTAAGGGTAGTTAGGCTGTCAATGAGCACAATTTCAGTGTACTCATCATCAGTTAAGTTTCAGCTAAATAAGTGAAGTATGACAACACTAGGGTCCTTTGTCATGACATGTCCTCAAATTTTGGATGCAGGAAGCAACCTCTTTGATACGGAAGAAGCTATGAATATGTTGAATAAGCAGTTATTGACAATAGACAGCTTGGGGGTTGGGCACAGGACTCAAAACTATGTACCACAAATGAAGTGCATGTTATGAAATGTCACAAAAGGCATTAGACTTGGATAGATTCTTTGGCATGCTTTAAGCACATAAAATGAACTTGCTGCTAGTGTAAAATATTCTAAAAGTGATTTCCCCAACTGAAGATAATGATGGCATGAACACTAGAATGTATAGCATGACAGGTCATAAAAAATTAATTTACAATATTCGTCTTTCAGGTAAAAACCTAAATGACATGAAAACACACAGTGCCATGCAGTTCAAATTATATATTTCCACTATCTGTTTAGAAAGTTAAAAATTTTGAATTAGAATTTTTCCTGTTCTTTTAAGTAAGTGTGACATTTGGTCACTCACTCTGCGGAACACAAACTGAGGGTATGTCAGGCCAGACCCGGTGACCCTGCTTCCTACGGAGTGCAGACGGGTGGCATTTTCTCTGAGGAATATTTAGTTTGGAACTGACCACCTGCCTCCACCTAATAACCAGGTTAAGAATCAGGGAGTTGTACATCCACACCCCCATATGCCTTCATGGCATGACATTTCATTATGCACAGGAATGTCTGGAAACAAAGTGCTCAGTAGAATATTTGGATCTTAGGTAACAAGAACATGCCCATATTACATAATACACACACCTAAGGTTATGCCATATTTTTAAATTTAACATATAACACATTTGTTCTGAATAATACTAATAAAGCAGTGTATGAAAATTAAGAAAAACACAACACTCTACATACAGACCACAAAGAGGAGAATTTGAAAGAAAAAGTTAAGCACTACTACTACTACCACTACACATCTAATGGGAATTCAGATATGTTGTAAAAATGCTCACAAAATATTACATACATACTGACAAAATATACATAATAGATGAACTAGGATTTCTACAGGTAATTATGCAATTTAAATGACTCAAAAATGTTACACTGATGGGTAACAAGTTGCGATTACTACTACTTTTTTATGTGGTGAGGAATGGTGGGACAGGGATGCAGGATATAGTGAAACATTCCCATACCTATTCTTCTAAGTACAATACGTGTCTTAAACAGAACTTGGGCATAACCGAAACCTGTATTTGGCTGAAAACTCTTAAAGTCCCAGGAAAAACTTCAAGTACTTACATTAAACAGAACCTTCCTGCAGTGGGAAAACTGTAGGTCCCCTGCAGTTCCGTTATAGGCGGGTTTCACTGCATTTGATACTTTTGTCCGAAATGTATTTAAAAAAGTGGCACATATATGGATAATTTTAAGAAAACAAATCATAGTCATAATGATCCCTGCAAGAAAGTGTTAATGAAAGGCTAGTTTTATAATACAGCTTCAGTACCCCACCCAAAGCCACGCCGAGTTAACAAACCAAACTAAAGCAGAAGCATCGTCCTCTGGATCAAGAACATTCTTGGAATAAGTGATGTTTTTCCAATACAAGCCTTATTACAATCAATTTTCTTCAGGACTTACTTGTTTTGTAATTCTGGCACTGTATACACACGATTCTGACAATACTGCACAACTTCTGAAAATAACAGCGCGAAACAACTCTGGCTAACCTCACCCCTGCCCCTGCTTAATGATTTATCCAGTATACTCGTTCTCGGACGAACTGACGATATAGTTATGCTCATTATATTAAGTGAACGCGAATTTGTAATAACAAATAAATGTATATATATATATATTAAAGTCAGGGACGAAATTCATAAATATAATCTACTCTCCGAACATCTTCTGTCGCAACTGAACTGTACGTCAGCTCATGAGCACAGTGCAGAAGAGAGTCGCGTTCATGGATCAGAGTTGTCGAGTTTAAAATTTCCCTCTTGGACAGATATATTTCTCTTCGTGATCCAGTGGCTAGGTCCTGTTCGCCTGTTAACGATACGGAGTGATTTTCGTTATTCGTCGAACCACTTAATGTAGTCATAAAATCAGTACAATCATGCAGATCTTCATTACCAACAATTAAAATGACTGTTAAGGTAGAAAAAGACAATCAACACGAATTCCAAAGCATTTGGTGAAAAATGTGGTGCCAGGTGTTAAAAAAATTAGATATGACTGTGAACTTATGAAACAATTGGGAAAGACGTATTGTTTTAAATATCATTAACTTACACCGGCAGGTGCGTAGCAGGGGGGATCGCGAGTGGCGCGTCCGCCCTGGGCAACAGAGTCGACGGGGCAGCTAAAATGACGACAAAATTAATATTTCAAATGAGAAAATTGATGTTCGGAACTTTGCAAATTTTAAATTACTCAGCCGAATATAATGAAATTTGATTTTTTTTAATTCATAATTTCTGTTCGGGGCAGCCATTGTGACTACTCGCCCCGGGCACCAAAAAGTCTGGCTACGCCATACAACTTCGTTCCACATGCGTCACATAGGTTATTTCTAGTTTTCCAAATAATTTTTCACCGAAACCTAAAACTGCTAGGCAAGTGAAACGAAGTGTGCAGTTAAACCGTAACGAAAGGTAAAACACTCCCCATTTCATGAAATTGAGTTATTCCGAATGGGAAATCTCAACTTTTTAAAGCTCTTATCTATCAACAACAGCATTATTACATGGTAAAACCGAAATCTAATATCCATGTACAACTTTTATCAGAAAAACTTTTCGGCACGATGTAATTAACTGCAGCAGTATGTAAGTGCAGTGCATCCGTTTAATGGGCCGTGTTAAAACGCACGATATTATCCACGATATTCTGAATGACTGCAGTATCACGAATGTAAAGCGTCAAACCAGCAATTAAACAAAAAAAAAACACGTATAATTTCTATCTTGTGATAGAAGTACCGGATCATGTACATGTCTTTTATGCGCATCGGTTATATTTTGCCGACAAGGACATATACATGATCCGGTACTTCTATCACAAGATAGAAACTATACGTGTTTTTATTAATAGCATCGATATCGGTATGGGCCATACTCGTAGCACGAAACGTTATAACGCTATACTGTATTAACACACGTACACTATGCCAGGGTCCGAGCACTACTGACATACGTACTGAAACGCGGTCCGAGCACTACTGACATACGTACTGAAATGCGGTCCGAGCACTACCAATTAGTTATCGCCTCAACGGATATCTTTGTTCTGTCACCCCTTCCGCATTCCGCGCCCACACATGTGTATAAGTAGCGAGTGTCAAGGTTAAAGTTTCGAGAAGGTTCCACTGCTCAAGCATCATGTTACATCATACACGTAGCAGAACCGGATGCGATGACGTCACGATGTTACGTCTTTTCTTTTTCCACACTCCGCCTAAGACATATACATGTCAAAACTTGGCGTTGTACAATTGGTGTTGAGATGTGACACTTCCACATCTCTTGATCCGTGAATTGCTGCCCAGTTTCAATTGACAAAACGCTCGTACTGCCCAACACGTGATACGATTTGGTGGGGGAGGGATCACATGACCCTTTGCGCATGACGAAAGTGTATACTTGGCTGCGCTGTTGTAGATTGAACTATAGTCCCTGGTAGATTGTGTCGTCATTGTATGGCGTATGTTGTTAGTGTGTGGGTGTGCAGGTTGTTGGGCTCTGTGGAGGGTGCGTGACAAAGGATTTCTCATTGAATTGAAATCATTAATCTGATCCGTGAAGCATTCTTGGTGTGCAACAGTAGGCCATAGTAGATGTTTCGAAAGAATATGTCACTTTTTTGACATGTATATGTCTTAGGCGGACCTCTCTGCACGCTGGAATTCTGGTAAGTCGCGAGGAAAAATGTGACGTCATCGCATCCGCAAATCCGCAACTGATGTTTATATTGTATCACGTGACATTGGAAGAACCTTTTCGAAACGGTAACCTCGGCACGCGCTACGTATATGTGTGGACGCGGAATGCGGAAGGGGAGGGTGGGGGAGGAAGGCTGCATACAATACATTAAGGCGCCGGCTAATCATTAGTGCTCGGACCGCGGTTTCGTACGTGTGTTTTCCGAGTGTTAGTACGTGTGTTACTAGAGTGTTAGTATGGCCGATACCAACATCAATGCTATTAGAAAGCAAAAGAAGTCGAAATACAATAAACGATATCGATTAAAACGTAAGATAGAAATGCAACAGCAAGCTTCCACATCTTCAGAAACCGAACCCGCAAGCGGACGCAGAATTTAAGAAGCAATTCTGTAGTGGCCATGGCGTCAGCCCATGTGCTCACTATTCTGATCTTCGCATAGTGGTAAGCGTTTTTGCAACATGCTGACTTAGTGCATGTTTATCGATCTGTCACACCTGTCCACGGTTGCCTCGCGGCGGTATTTCGTATACGTTATTGACACAAATATGCGAGACTCAGCTTTTATCCCCTATAAAAGCTGAGGGAAAACGGCCCAGAATCATTCCGGCCTGAACCATTCTTCCGGCCTTTAGTCCGTCAGACTAGGCCTCATCGTGACACTATTTGGGGTGAGACTCTACATCACGACAACCAGCCTTTTCGTCAGCGGTTCATACAGAAGTTACCCAGCAGCCTGTGCAGATGTATCTGGTCTACCTAGCACTAGCTCTGCTGAGAGGTAAGTTGCGCTGAGCCGCTAGCCAGTAACTTGGTGATTGTTCACCGCTAAATTTCGTCTCGCACATTAACCCCTCCACCCCAGTGTAACCTGTAGAGGTGTGACAGACTTATCTATTATTACCCATTGTACTCATATTATACTCTCTAGTCACATCACCATAGAATATACCTAGACTTCTGCTCTTTCCAAGTGTCTATTATTGACCTCTCCCCAATCCAGGGTCGATTCGTACCAAGTTCTCTTGGTTGGTGGAAGCATTATCTACCCTATCGTGGCATCGGTCAAAACCCGACCCTCTCAGGATCATTACATAAGCGACTCCGGTGATTCTCGAAAACACGGGTCATTACAAAAGTGACAACGGTGGTTGACAACCATCCGGGTCATTACATTGCCGGCAGCGGTGTTTTACTAACCGCTGGGCATTACATTGGTGTCACCGGTGGTAAGACATTACATTAGTGGCCACGGGTAGCAATACGACACCCGGGCCATTACAATTCTTAGACAATACGCATAATGGCATAACCAATCCGTGTGACATGTATAAGTCTAGCCTAAGACATATACATGATCCGGTGTTTTTGTCGCAAGATAGATATAATACTTTTTTTTTTGCAGGTATTCGAAGTATAACATTTGTGCTCCTACGACGAGGAGGAAAAGTGCGTAACAGTCTTGACCTGCATGTGTTTTTCGCCTTTTTGAGTTGTAAATAGGAGCGACTGCAGAATTCGTGCTCCAAGATGGCCGCCAGCGCAACAACCAACCGAATCAGCCATATATCCGTGATTTCACTCCACGGAAGTGTGGCTGGCTTGGGTAGCTGTTGCACTAGTTGTGTGACGTCAAATACATGACGGAGAAAAAGAAGACAATTGTGAGGGAAGGTAGTGTCTCTGCGACGCATGGAATTGTAGGTAGGGTTTAAATGTGGGAACGTGATATTGGAAAGAATGGGGCGCGAAAGTGGGAAGGGAGCTTAAAACTCGAACCTAAAGATGAACGCAAAGGAACGTTGTATTAAAAAAAACTAGCATTAAACTGTAACCTAATGATGATCACAGAGGAACGTGGTATTCAAAAACAGCTAGCTTTAAAACTCTAACCTAAAAATGATCACAGGGGAACGTGGTATTAAAAAAAGCTAGCTAATAATAATAAGCTAAAGATGATCACAGGGGAACGTGGTATTAAAAAAAGCTAACATAAAAGTCTAACCTAAAAATGATCACAGGGGAACGTGGTATTAAAAAAGCTAGCTTAAAAGTCTAATATAAAGATGATCACAGGGGAATGTGGTATTAAAAAAAGCTAGTTTAAAAGTCTAACCTAAAGATGATCAAAGGGGAACGTGGTATTAAAAAAGCTAGCTTAAAAGTCTAACCTAAGATGATCACAGGGGAACGTGGTATTAAAAAAAAGCTAGTTTAAAAGTCTAACCAAAAGGTGATCACAGGGGAACGTGGAATTAAAAAAAAAGCTAAATTAAAAGTCTAACCTAAAGATAATCACAGGGGAACGTGGTATAAAAAAGCTGCCATAATAGTCTAACTTAAATATGATCACAAGGGAACGTGTTATTAAAAAAGCTAGCTTAAAAGCCTAACCTAAAGATGATCACAGGGGAACGTGGTATTAAAAAAAAGCTAGGTTTAAAGTCTAACCTAAAGATGACAGGGGATGGTGGTATTAAAAAAGCTAGCTTAAATGTCTAACCTAAGGTGATCACAGGGGAACGTGGTATTAAAAAAGCTAGCTTAAAAGTTTAACCTAAAGATGAACACAGGGGAACGTGGTATTCAAAAAGCTAGCTTAAAAGTCTAACCTAAAATGATCACAGGGGAACGTGGTATTAAAAAAAGCTAGCTTAGAAGTCTAACCTAAAGATGATCACAGGGGAATGTGGTATAAAAAATCTAGCTTAAAAGTCTAACCTAAGGATGATCACAGGGGAACATAGTATTAAAAAACCTAGATTAAAAGTCTAACCTAAAGATGATAACAGGGAAACGTGGTATTAAAAAAAGCTAGCCCAAAAGATTAACCTAAAGATGATCACAGGAGAATGTGGTATTAAAAAAAGCTAGCTTAAAAGTCTAACCTAAAGATGATCACATGTGTACGTGGTATTAAAAAAAGCTAGCTAAAAAGTCTAAACTAAATATGATCACAGGGGAACGTGGTATTGAAAAAGATAGCTTAAAAGTCTAACCTATAGATGATCACAAGGGATCGTGGTATTAAAAAAAAGCTAGCTTAAAAGTCTAACCTAAAGATGATCACAGGGGAACGTGGTATTAAAAAAAGCTAGCTTAAAAGTCTAACCTAAAGATGATCACAGGGAAACGAGGTACTAAAAAAAGCTAGCTTAAAAGTCTAACCTAAAGATGATCACAGGGGAACGTGGTATTAAAAAAAGCTACCTTAAAAGTCTAGCCTAAATATGATCACAGGGGAATGTGGCATTAAAAAAGCTAGCTTAAAAGTCTAACCTATAGATGATCACAGGGGAAAGTGGTATTAAAAAAAGCTAGCTTAAAACTGTCATGTAAAGATGATCACAGGGGAACGTGGTATTAAAACAAGCTAGCTTAAAAATCTAACCTAAAGATGATCACAAGGGAACGTGGTATTAAAAAAAGCTAGCTTAAAAGTCTAACCTAAACATGATCACAGGGGAACGTGGTATTAAAAAAATCTAGATTAAAAGTATAACCTTAAGATGCTCACAGGGGAACGTTGTATTAAAAAAAGCTAGCTTAAAAGTCTAACCAAAAGATGATCACAGGGGAACGTGGTACTAAAAAAAGCTGGCTTAAAAGACTAACCAAAAGTTGATCACAGGGGAAGGTGGTATTAAAAAAAAGGTAGCTTAAAAGTCCATCCTAAAGATGATCACAGAGGAATGTGGTATAAAAAAGTTAGTTTAAAAGTGTAACCTATAGATGGTCAGAGGGGAACGTGAAATTAAAAAAGCTAGCTTAAAATTATAACATAAAGATGATCACAGGGGAACGTGGTATAAAAAAACCTGGCTTTAAAGTCTAACTTAAAGATGATCACAGGGGAACGTGTTATTAAAAAAGCTAGATTAAAACTGTAATCTAAAATTATCACAGGGGAACGTGGTATTACAAAAAGCTAGCTTAAAAGTCTAACATAATGGTGATCAAAGGGGAACGTGATTTAAAAAGAAGCTGGCTTAAAATTCTAACCTAAAGAAGATCACAGGGGAACATGGTATTAAAAAAAGGTAGATTAAAATTCTAACATAAAACTGATCACAGGGGAACGTGGTATTAAAAAGCTAGCTTAAAAGTGTAATCTACAGATGATCACAGGGGACGTGGTATAAAAAAGCTAGTTTAAAAGTCTAACCTAAAGATGATCACAGGCGAACGTGGTATTAAGAAAAGCTTGCTTAAAAGTCTAACCTAAAGATGATCACAGGGGAACGTGGTATTAAGAGAAGCTAGCTTAAAAGTCTAACCTAAAGATGATCACTGGGGAACGTGGTATTAAAAAAAGCTAGCTTAAACGTCTAAACTAAAGATGATCACAGGGGAACGTGGTATTAAGGAAAGCTAGCTTAAAAGTCTTACCTAAAGATGATCACAGGCGAACGTGGTATTAATAAAGCTAGCTTAAAAGTCTAACCTAAAAATGATCACAGGGGAATGTGGTATTAAAAAAAGCTAGCTTAAAAGTCTAACCTAAAAATGATCACAGGGGAACGTGGTATTAAAAAAGCTAGCTTAAAACTGTAATTTAAAGATGATCACAGGGGAACATGGTATTAAAAAAAGCTAGCTTAAAAGTCTAACCTAAAGATGATGACAGGGGAACGTGGTATTAAAAAAACTAGCTTGAAATTCTACCTTAAGATGATCAAAGGAGAACGTGGTATTAAATAAAAGCTAGCTTAAAAGTATAACCTAAAGATGATCACAGGGGAACGTAGTATTAAAAAAGCTAGCTTAAAAGTCTCACCTAAAGATGATCACAGGGGAACGTAGTATTAAAAAAAGCTAGCATAAAAGTCTAACCTAAAGATGATCACAGGGGAACGTGGTATTAAAAAAAGCTAGCTTAAAAGTCCAGCCTAAATATGATCAGAGGGGAATGTGGTATAAAAAGAGCTAGCTTAAAAGTCTAACCTAAAGATGATCACAGGGGAATGTATTAAAAAAAGCTAGCTTAAATGTCTAACCTAATTATGATCACAGGGGAACGTGGTATTAAAAAAAGCTAGCTTAAAAGTGTAACCTAAACATGATCACAGGGGAACGTGGTATTAAAAAAAGGTAGCTTAAAAGTCTAACCTAAAGATAATCACAGGGGAATGTGGTATTAAAAAAGCTATCTTAAAAGTTTAACGTAAAAATGATCACAGGGGAACGTGGTATTAAAAAAAAGTTAGCTTAAAACTGTAATATAAAGATGATCACAGGGGAACGTGGTATTAAAGAAATCTATCTTAAAAGTCTAACCTAAAAGTGATCAGAGGGGAACGTGGTATTAAAAAAAGCTAGCTTACAGTGTAACCTAAATAATATCACAGGGGAACGTGGTATTAAAAGAAAGCTAGCTTAAAAGTATAACCTAAATATGATCACAGGGGAACGTGGTATTAAAAAATCTAGCTTAAAAGTCTAACCTAAAAATGATCACAGGGGTAGGTGGTATTAAAAAAAGCTAGCTTAAAAGTCTAACCAAAAATGATCACAGGGGAATGTGGTATTAAAAAAAGCTAGCTAAAAGTCTAACCTAAAGATGATCACAGGGGAACGTGGTATTAAAAAAGCTAGCTTAAAATTGTAGTCTAAAGATGATCACTGGGGAACGTGGTATTAAAAAAACTAGCTTAAAAGTATAACCTAAAGATGATCACAGGGAAACGTGGTATTAATAAAAGCTAGCTTGAAAGTCTTACCTAAAGATGATCACAGGGGAACGTGGTATTAATGAAAATCTAGCTTAGAAGTCTAACCTAAACATTATCACAGGGGAACGTGGTATTAAAAAAGCTAGCTTAGAAGTCTAACCTTAAGGTAATCACAGGGGAATGTGGTATTAAAAAAATCAAGCTTAAAAGTCTAACGTAAAGATGATCAAAGGGGAACGTGGTATTAAAATAAAGCTAGCTTAAAACTGTAACCTAAAGGTGATCACAGGGTAACGTGGTTTTAAAAAATCTAGCTTAAAAGTCTAACCTAAAGATAATCACAGGGGAACGTGGTATTAAAAAAAAGCTAGCTTAAAAGTGTAACCTAAAGATGATCACAAGGGAACGTGGTATTAGAAAAAAGATAGCTTAAAAGTATAACCTAAATATGATCACTGGGGAACGTGGTATTACAAAAAGCTAGCTTAAAAGTCTAAACTAAAGATGATCACAGGGGAACGTGGTATTAAGAAAAGCTAGCTTAAAAGTCTAACCTAAAAGTGATCACAGGGGAAAGTGGTATAAAAAAAGCTAGCTTAAAAGTTTAACCTAAAGATGTTCACAGGGGAACGTGGTATTAAAAAAAGCTAGCTTAAAAGTCTAAACTACAGATGATCACAGGGGAACGTGGTATTAAGAAAAACCAACTTAAATTCTAACCTAAAAATGATCACAGGGGAACGTGGTATTAAAAAAAGCTAGCTTAAAAGTCTAACCTAAAGATGATCACAGGGGAACGTAGTATTAATAAAAGCTGGCTTAAAAGTCTAACCTAAAGTTGATCACAGGGGAATGTGTTATTAAAAAAAGCTCGCTTATAAGTCTAACCTAAAGATGATCAGAGGTTAACGTGGTATTAAATAAAAGCTAGCTTAAAAGTCTAACCTAAAGATGATCGCAGGTGATCGTGGTATTAAAAAAATCTAGCTTAAAACTCTAACCTAATTATGATCACAGGGGAACGTGGTATTAAAGAAAAAAGCTTAAAATTCTAACCTAAAGATGATCACAGGGGAACGTGGTATTAAATAAAGCTAGCTTAAAAGTCTAACCTAAACGTGATCACAGGGGAACGCGGTATTAAAAAAGAAGCTAGCTTAAAAGTCTAACCTAAAGATGATCACATGGGAACGTGGTATTAATAAAAGCTAGCTTGAAAGTCTAACCTAAAGATGATCACAGGGGAACGTGATATTAAAAAAGCTAGCTTAAAAGTCTAACCTAAAGATGATCACAGGGGAACGTGGTATTAAATAAAAGCTAGCTTAAAAGTCTAACCTAAACATTATCACAGGGGAACGTGGTATTAAAAAAAAGCTAGCTTAGAAGTCTAACCTTAAGGTAATCACAGGGGAATGTGGTATTAAAAAAAGCTGGCTTAAAAGTCTAACCTAAAGATGATCACAGGGGAACGTGGTATTAAAATAAAGCTAGGTTAAAACTGTAACCTAAAGATGATCACAGGGGAACGTGGTTTTAAAAAATCTAGCTTAAAACTCTAACCTAAGGATAATCACAGGGGAACGTGGTATTAAAAAAAAGCTAGCTTAAATGTATAACTAAATATGATCACAGGGGCGTGGTATTAAAGAAGCTAGCTTAAAAGTCTAAACTAAAGGTGATCACAAGGTAACGTGGTATTAGAAAAAAGCTAGCTTAAATGTATAACCTAAATATGATCACAGGGTCGTGGTATTAAAAAAGCTAGCTTAAAAGTCTAACCTAAAGATGATCACAGGGGAACGTGGTATTAAGAAAAGCTAGCTTAAAAGTCTAACCTAAAGATGATCACAGGGGAAAGTGGTATCAAAAAAAAGCTAGCTTAAAAGTTTAACCTAAATATGATCACAGGGGAACGTGGTATTAAAAATGCTGGCTTAAAAGTCTAACCAAAAGTTGATCACAGGGGAACGTGGTATTAAAACAAGCTGGCTTAAAATCTAACCTAAAGGTGATCGCAGGTTAACGTGGTATTAAAAAAAGTCTAGCTTAAAAGTCTAACCTAAAGATGATCACAGGGGAACGTAGTATTAAAAATGCTGGCTTAAAAGTCTAACCTAAAGTTGATCACAGGGGAACGTGGTGTTAAAACAAGCTGGCTTAAAATCCAACCTAAAGGTGATCACAGGTTAACGTGGTATTAAATAAAAGCTAGCTTAAAAATCTAACCTATAGATGATCGCAGGAAATCGTGGTATTAAAAAAACCTAGCTTAAAACTCTAACGTAAAGATGATCACAGGGGAACGTGGTATTAAAAAAAAGCTTAAAATTCTAACCTAAAAATGATCACAGGGGAACGTGGTATTAAATAAAACTAGCTTAAAAGGCTAACCTAAACGTGATCGCAGGGGAACGCGGTATTAAAAAAAGCCAGCTTAAAAGTCTCACCTACAGACTATCACAGGGGAACGTGGTATTAAAAAAACCATCTTAAAAGTCGAACCTAAATATGATCACACGGGAACGTGGTATTAAAAAAAAGCTAGCTTAAAAGTCTAACCTAAAGATGATCACAGGGGAACGTAGTATTAAGAAAGCTAGCTTAAAAGTCTAACCTAAAGATGATCACAGGGGAATGTGTTATTAAAAAAATTTAGCTTAAAAGTCTAACCTAATGGTGATCACAGGGGAACGTGGTATTAAAAAAAGCTAGCTTAGAACTGTAACCTAAAGATGATCACAGGGTAACGTTGTATTAAATAAGCTAGCTTAAAAGTCTAACCTAAAGATGATCACAGTGGATCGTGGTAATAAAAAGAAGGTAGCTTAAAACTCTAACCTAAAGACGATCACATGAGAACGTGGTATTAAAAAAGCTAGCTTAAAACTCTAAACTAAAGATGATCATGTGTGAACATCAAGCCGATTTCCTGTAGAAATTCAATGGCCATAGCATTGTCATTGAATAAACTGTAGAAAAACGCCCTGTTCGGAACACCATCCGTCCACCATTCGTCGTCCGTATGAAAATCTGGGCACCTTCTGCAATCTCCGCACACGCTCTTCGTACTCAATTAACACAGCACTATTATCCACCATTTTTTGCACTAATAATATCTGAAGAGAAGTAGATGTTTATCTATTTGCTTACTAACATCCCCGCTGTACGTACGACCACTTTCCAGCTGTAACTGTAAGTGGTAAACAGGATGCGTGATGTACTACTTTCCCGCTCTAACTGCAGTGGGTGGGGGAAAAGGCGGAGACACGAGAAAACGGAAAGAAAAAGGAATACGGATAACCGAAAACCTGAAGTACGTACAGCAGCGACACTGGTGTTGGTAAGAGAGGGATTGGAGCTCGAATATTGCAGTTGTACCGTTTTATATTGTCTTTTTATCCATTGTGGTGGCTTGTCAGGCAGTTTCCTTCTTTGAGCTTGTGACCGATGAATGGGAAACATACAAATTGAGTGAATTTTATCGTCCCTTTTTTTTTGTGGGTAGGAGGATGCAATAGTGTGTCATTCATGGACATGAGCGACGTTAAAAACAAGTTACGTTGGTTCTCAGGCACTTTCAGTTATGTTCCTTTTGTTCTGTTATTCACAAAAGGATGAGCCATGAATGGAGTAGGACTACGGCGCAGTATAGTTACTGCAAGTTTTCACTCACCGACACGTGTGTCGCTGCAGTCCATGCTTCAGGTTCTACATTTTCCGTTCACCCATGTCTTCACGTTTTTCATGAAACACCCACAATACAAACGCACCCACAATGCATCACGCATCCTGCAACCCACTTGCAGCTCGAGCGGGAAAGTGTAGCGTCGTGGTCTGCTAATCTTGCGTTGCAGTTGTAATGTTTTGTGTGACCTGCGTTGTACTTGTAATCTTTTGTGCGAAAATGGTTGCGCATTTACAAGAAATTCTTACGAAGAGCGTGTGCGGAGCATTCAGAATGTGCCGAGCTTAGTGACGGATTTCCTGCTATTTTTTCCCTTTTCCACGTACCACTATTTTTCGCGTTGTAGTGTGAACATCTTTAGGTTAGAGATTGGTGCAAGCCTTTTTTAATACCACGTACAACGAATCAACGTACCATGATTTTTGCCTTGTAGTGTGAACATCTTTAGGTTAGAGATTGGTGTTAGCTTTTTTTAATACCATGTACCACGAATCAACGTACCACGATTTTTTGCCTTATAGTGTGTACATCTTTAGGTTAGAGATTGGTGCTAGCTTTTTTTTAATAACACGAATCAACGTACCACGATTTTTGCCTTGTAGTGTGAACATCTTTAGGTTAGAGATTGGAGCTAGCTTTTTTTAATACCACGTACCACGAATCCACGTACCACGATTTTTTGCCTTGTAGTGTGAACATCTTTAGGTGACAGATTGGTGCAAGCTTTTTTCTTTTTAATACCACGAATCAGTACTTTCCCACAATTACCTCATCTACACTCACACTCTTCACTTCCCCCACACGAGTCCCCGTCTACTCCTACATTCCTCTTACGTCATACCACTCCTCCTCGTCACGGAAATATCCCTGTCTGCGATGCCTCTTTCGCTCGCCGCCATCTTGCAGTACCTATACTGCGCTCGTAGTAGTAGTAGTAGCAGTAGTAGAATAGTAGTAGTAGAATAGTAGTAGTAGTAGTAGTAGAATAGTAGTAGTAGAATAGTAGTAGTAGTAGTAGTAGTAGTAGTAGTAGTCAGTTGTGCTGCAACATAGTTTTACGTCGGAGGTTGAAGAATGATCTATATAGATTGTAGTGAGATGTCACGGACAAGCTGTTAAAAATTTAATTAAAGAATTAACAGGAACTGTCTATACGAGCATGGTGAAAGTCAACCCCTTACGGCCGAGCAGGAAAACAGTGCCTGAGTAATTTAAATGCTCTTGAAAGACGAAAGGGAAACGTCCCGCAACTCCATGGCATTTTAACATTTTCTGCATTCATAATTGCACGTCCCTTTGTCACAGTATTTGCCCGAAAGGCTTGTGTAAGTCTACAAGATAGTGTAAAATTTAATTCTAGTTATCACCAAATAAGGTTTAATTTTTCGTACTGACAGCCTTGCGATTTATTTCCAGCAGTCACGAATTATTTGCAGACGTCTCAAGGCAACCGTTGTTTTTTTCTCTTGTTGGCAAAATGAAGCAAATACACAAAAACACTTCTGACAAACCTCTTTTCCTTCATAAAGCCCCGTCTGCACAGTTCGTAACCCTTTCATCTCCATTCTTTCATTAAGAAAGTACCACTGAAAAATATCAGTTTAGTAATTATAATGGTAGTGTTTATTTAACACTTGTGTTTTGGTACATCTGCATTCTAGATACTTGAATTTTGTTGTTATTTTGTTTTTGTGGAACACACATGGCACAAATTCTCTGACATTGCGTAGGCCAGCATTTGTTGTATCGTGTGTCAGATACGTTTACCTTGATAAGCATATTTAGTAGGCTTGTGGATGGTTTGTTTCTCTGTGGACTGCAGTATTGGTACTCCAATATAGCCGCCAGCGCAATAGCCACCCGATACAGCTGTACCTCCGTGATGTTCTCGTCACGGAAATGAAGCTGTATGGTGCGGAAATTGCGCTGGTGGTATGACGTCACCGGAAAGGCGAAGAATGATGACAGTGTGGAGGGAAGGGCGTGACCGTGATGGAGGGAACTGTAGGAAGGGCATGAATTTGGGAATGTGGTAATAAAAAAAAACTAGCTCAGAACTGTAACCTAAAGATGGTCACTGAAGAAGGACCGATTAGTGGTACGTGTTAATAAAAAAAAAGCTAGCACCGAACCCGAACCTAAAGATAGTCACTATAGAAGATGAGAAAACCTCGGCACTTTCTGCATACTCCGCACGCGTTCTTCGTACTTTGAAACAACTTCCAAAATATGCGCCACCATGGTAATACCAGAATTGTAGTACCAGAACTGTTGAATGTAACGAGGAGAAATGCTACCACACTACTTTGCCGCTCAAGACGGCAACAGGATGCGTGTTGCATTGTGGTTGCGTGTTGGCTATTGGCTACTTGCATTGTGGGTGTTTCATGAAAAACGCGGAGGCGTGGGTGAACGGAAAACCTGAAGCAAGTATAGCAGCGACACTAGTGTCGGTGAGTGAAAGATTGGAGTACCAATACTGCAGGGATTCCATGGTGAGGTGTAGAATATAGAAAAACAGTTTCTTTGCCCATTTTCAGGCCTGTTTGCTAATGGAGTAAGAGGTGGTCATGCGATTAGATAGTCTCATACTCGTTGCGTGTTATATGGTCTTGTATTATGACCTGTTTCACAACCTATGTATGCTCATTACAGAGATTAAACTCCGTTGGTGGAGAATGCATGTTTATCGGTATGTTTAAATTTCATTTGGCCTTCCACACTATGGCTGTCAAAGGTATATTTCACCTTAGTATTGTCACCCAGTTTCAGTTGCATTTTGTCTAAAATTTTTTGTATTTATTTTCTGTTTCATCTAACATTCTCACAGGAGTTGTCTTGATATGTAAATTGTCATATAACACAGGAGATGGAACACAACTGTCAATGTATAGTTTGTGTCCCATATTTTCAAAGCCTTGCAGTATATCCAATCACAGTCGTATGTGTAGCTGTCATGGAAGAACTTGCATGTTAATAATTATTATTATTATTATTATTATTATTATTATTATTATTATTATTATTATTATTATTATTATTATTATTATTATTAACTGCAGCTGGGTTGTCTGTCTTTGCCTAAATGCACACTCAAGTTTATAAGTTTTTTTCCCAAACCTTTTGTGTTTCTTTGGTATATACTGTTTGAAAATGACTGTGTGTTTGAATAACACACTTTCATCAGCTACTGCACATTCAGTTGGTCAGTATGATGTAGTGTTGAATCATTGAGCTTGTTGAATATAGTTACTATTTTCCAATGTTGGTCATAATTGTCATCTGTACCTTCAGGGTCTTTTTGGTTATAACAGAAATGCAGGAATCTACATATATTAACCTTTTAAAGTGTGATGGTTACAATAACAGGAGTCAGGTTTAACATTCAACAGTTCACATTCTGTCAACAGAGTGCATTTATGTGTTTTTTTATGTATCTCAGAACAAACATTGACTTTTGTTCTATGCAACATTAAGAGAGTGGCTTATATCTGAGATAGTGTGTTTACTGCATGAAACAACCTGGATCTTTAAAGAAAACAGATTACATTTCATCCTCAAAGATTGAAGAATTTGTCATGTTTCATAATGTTTCCATACAAGGCCATGTTAAACTGTTCATGTGTCCACCAGTAATCCTTCAAATTGTCCTTTTGATTGTGCCCCATCTGATCAATAATTTTCTGAACAGTCATGTCAGGTAGTGGGGACTGACCTTCGTCTAGTGTGGACAAGTATGGGTGATAATGCTTGTTTGTCTCTTACATCATCAGTTGTATAATTTCAAAAAGAAGAGCATGAAACTCTTCAGTGCATTAGTCCTCAGTGAAGTGGGGTGCCTTTTTCTCATAACCCATTGGGAACCCGTGTCAACTTGTGGTGTACAGTAGGCTGACAGTTTGTATTGTTCACTGGGTGTAATTTGTGTCAGTAATATCATTTGTGTCATTATCACTATGAGGAGAAATGTCTTCATCTTGTGATGAATGTGCATCAGAGTTTAATTCTAATATCGTTTTCACGATGTCTTGGTCTGTAAGGTTTTTCTTTTTAGCTGAATGACTAAATGCACTTCAATACAATGGGGCACATAGCAAACACAACAATTTTTGAATCTCTGATTGCAGTTCAGACATCTGCCTGTCCTGTTACATGTTATTGTTCTGACAGAGAAGAGGTTGAACTGTGGAGTTGAAGTTAGGCTCCAGTGCGAAACTATTATTCGCAAAAATCGTGAAGAAATCCTGACAGAAGAATGAAGGACATTTGCCATTGGTCCCATATTGCACCAATCAGTGCAATGAATGCATGTATGCATTCCTATCATCTACCTCTGATTGCATATGATCTCATTCCTTGCAGCACCCAGCAGACAGATAGGCCAACACCACCATGAAACCTAAACAGCAGTATATGAAACCTAATCAGTCAGCTTCTGAGGAAATATGATGATGACATGTACAGTTAGCTCCAAATTGTATAGCACAGGGTCCCCACTTACAGCGGCACTTATTTGAAATGAATCTAGAAAATAAAACTTAGAGTGAAAAATGAGCAAAATAAAGAAGGACCTTGATCTAAGCTGCATGAAAATAGGTGCAATTTCTTAAAAATTATGAAATGGGGAGATGAATCCATTCCTAAGCATGTAGTTTTTATTTGAAGTTCTTGTCTTTCACAATTTGTGCAATACATGCAATAATATCAACTGGTGCAAAAATGGTCATTTAAAGTGATAAGAACCCCAGCCATCAGTGGGTACTTCAGGTTTTTAAATCTCTTGTACTCCAAAGGTTAATGGGAATGTCACCTGTGACTATGAAACAGTATTTCTATGTATGGGCACAGAAATTAACAACTGGTGGAGTGTCTCTTATCAGAATACCAAGACAGAAGTGCCATTTTTCTTATCAGCAGGCTGGTTCAAATAATGAAGACATGTTAATCTGTTTTCTAATACCATTATATAATATGAATAAATGTAACTCAGTTGCTTTGTGGCATTGGTTGAGAGGTAAAACATTAGTTATTCTAATGCTTATGTAGGGTAAAGCAGTGGGTTAAATTCATCAAGTTTTTAATTTGACCGGTTAAATGATCATAAAATCCAATATTTTGTAATACAGTGTCAGGAAATATTGTGTGTAGCGCTCATGTTGGGTATAGTGTAAACGGTACTGGAAAATTTGCTACTGTTCAGGTTCTTTGTATGAGTTACAGGGGTGTCCAAATCCCTGGCACCAGGTTGCATGGCCAACTTAAGTTTGTATGGTGGTGCCTAATATTTGTTGGTCCTCAGTGTGGAACTTGCTTCATGTCTGTCATGGTGCCTAGAATTTTGAGGTGTCTTCTAGGTTTTTTGAAAATTTGT
>Ga0268261_10000964_pt1 | contig 19268 bp, 8 predicted proteins | sample TergutNc150P1_FD_190353 | JGI IMG/M metagenome (GOLD analysis project Ga0268261, IMG submission 190353) | Nasutitermes corniger P1 segment gut microbial community from laboratory colony in Florida, USA - Nc150 P1 (SPAdes) (version 2) | ecosystem: Host-associated > Arthropoda: Insects > Digestive...
TCCATATATATATATGACATTAGTCACCTAAGGGTTAATAATTTAACCCTTATCCTGCTAACGTGGAGAAAATGGTGAGCTCCTAATAATGCCAGCAAATAGCAGATGGGATTTAATTCGGGCTTTAAAGGGTTAAACAAGACTGACAAGTTAATTATAACGTAACAATGAGGCGCTTTCGTGTAGACACTGTTGCCGTGGAAATTCAATAAATTTGACATTTTCTGAGTGTGTATATTTAGCTTTAGTGGTCCATCATTGAATTTTCACACGCTATAATGTTATCTGTGGCCAGTCCGGTTTTACGTTATTTTTCCACATGATAATAAACCGTACGATTTACGAAAAAGGGTTATTGGACATAAAATGTGTGTTTTGATTTTCTCAATAATTTTGTTTGAAAAATCTCTCGTTCTATGAAGCACTGAGCGGGATATGATAAAATACTTATATTGGTCTTTATGTAAAATACCGTTATTCTTGTCAGATATTGATTATCCTTGTATATTCTAAACAGATTTTCTCTAATATCAAATATAAAATTTTCGAAAAAACCACCCATTGTAAGCTGTTCTATGTGAACAGACAGACGGAAGGATAGAAGGACGCAAGGTTGAGAGGCAGCTATGAAGAAGCCAATGGACCCTATTTGCAATTTCGCTAACGAGGTTAAAAATAAAGTTCCATTGCAGCCATGATGTGACTAAGGGGCGAAACAGCTTGGCCTCCAACCAATATGCGCCGAAAAGACATTGTTGGAATAATCGATAATATTGAGGTGGTAAACCCAAATTTACACAGGCGGAAATATTTTTTCAGAAAATGTAACTCAGTTTTGGCTATCTCTGCCACAAATACTCACCAGCTCTCTCTTAGACCAAAATGTTTTAAGAATATCGATATTAATAGGCAACAAATTATTAGTCTGCTCGGGCACGAAAATATACCCACCTGGGGTGCCCACATATCTCGGTCCGGCCATTTTTCTTGGTGTCCACTTTGAAGGAACCTGATTCAAGTTAGTATTCTTGGAACTGCCTTAACTTTTTATTAATACGACAGAAAATTAGAAGGTACATGAAATCAATTCACTCATGAAAGTGAGTAGTCAGTGTTGTGTAAAATTTTCATTGCAGATTTATCTACTGCCCTCTTCCCTAAACAGCCCTACGAAAACCACTTAATGTCTTTCAAAGTAAACGATTTCCTTCTATATTTAGAAGTTGTGTTTATGTGATTCTCCTCATATACTTCGTACAGGCACATAGCTATAACAGAGCCATGCGTACTAGCGTTATATAAACATTTGAACATGTGCATAAACATAACATTTCCCTGTAAAGGTTATGAGGGCTTAGGGGGCTGTGGCTATAAAGACACGCTTATTATCGTCATTGGTGCTATTTAGAAGTAGGTGGTGAACTTCACACCACAAAGCCTTTACGTCCGGGAAATAATCCATGACGTCCATTGATTGTGATTCTGAATGAACCCCAGAATCGATCTGGACGTCTTACAGAACAGAAAAATATGTGTTACTTCCGATAATCGCACCGAAGTTATTACAGCATGTCGTATGTTGATGGAATAAAGTGTTTGAGAGTAAGAAACATATATTTCATGCATGAAAAACAGTATAAACAATTTGGAATATGCATAAATTAATAATATTAATATACAAATAACATGCAAGTAATATAATAGTTAATTTTGCGCTAATTCTAATGCCACACGAAAAGAAATAATTTAAAATTGCTAAATTCTACTATCTTACTCTCAATTTTCTTTTCATACGAAGTTATGTCTTCCCTATGGTAAACCAGCTGCAATCCCGATCATATCCGGATTCCACCTTTCTCGATATTGTCCAAAGCCTGCACTGACAAAACATTTATTGCATTTATAAATTTGCAATTTTTCAACTCGTTGAAAAATTAAGAAAAATAAATTTCAATAGTATCGAGTAAATCCGTGAATAAAATAAATGAAATATAATAAGAATTTCCCAGAAGACATATAATTCCAACCCTAAATTCTCCATAATGCGAGCTATTCCTTTTTTCTTATAGTTCTAATAAAGTGCTTTTATATGATCTTACAGTAATGAAATTTGTAGAGCCGAAGAAGTGTAATATTTTTAATGCCATTTATTTTATTTCCAGTGTGAGACACATTTGTGATTACGTATCTGTACATAAACATAATTTTTCTTGCAAACCTTGCACAATACATGACCATTAGTAGATACATAAATATCTGGAATAGGTATTTTATGTTTGTGAGTCTTAGGGTAGTAAGCTCTATCCTCACCGTATCAAACAAAAGGATACAGTTGAATTAGATTGCGTACATTTTGAAGCGTATAAGAAATCAAAGTTGTTCACAGACAAAACGAGTAAATGGCGATCAACTTCGAATTTGGAATTTGTGATATAAAAGTCATTATTGTAACAGACCCCTAATGTATAATTATATTTTGTAAAAATAATGTTACACCCACTGTACTCGCACATTTCTCCACAACGGTAAAGTTCAAGGTAGAACAAGACATGAAGGCTTATTCTTTCCCTAACTTAGGCGCTAGATGGAGTGGGTGGTGACCACCAAGCCTCGCCTTATTTTTCCCAGGGAAAAAACAGGTATTCTTTGTAGAGGAGTTTGAGTGGGACATTTGGTCGGTCTGGGCGAGTGCGAAAAAACTCGCCCCCAACTTATAGTTGATCCCCGGGCTTTGCAGCGCGAAAGGAGTAGCTATACTGAATACGCTATACCTCCCCACCCTCTCCATAAACTTCACAAAAGATGATACGTATATTGAGAGAGATGATAAAATGTAGTGAAGCAGGTAAATGCTTGCTATCATTCGGTGCATAATCTGTTGTTTTCCAGCTTTCTATCCAAAAACCTAAAGATCGAGATATATAGAACTATAATTTTGCCCGTGGTTTTGTATGGGTGTGAAACCTGGTCGCTGACATTGAGGGAGGAACGCAGGCTGAGGGTGTTTGAGAATAAGGTGTTGAGAAAAGTATTTTGACCTAAGAGGGACGAGGTGACAGGGGAATGGAGAATGCTGCATAACGAAGAGCTGAATGATCTGTACTCCTTACCCAATATTGTGCGGGTGGTAAAATCGGGACGAATGAGATGGTCAGGGCATGTGGCGTGTATGGGGGAGGATAGAGGTCTGCACAGGGTGTTGGTGGGGAAGCCTGAGGGAAAGAGGTCATTGGGGAGATCAAGACGTAGATGGGAGGATAATATTAAAATGGATCTTCAGGAAGTTGGAGGGGATCGTGGGGACCGGATGGAGTTGGCTCAGGATAGGGACAGGTGGCGGACACTTGGTACGGTGAGGGACTTTCGGGTTCCATAAATGCGGGGAATTTCTTGACTAGATGCAAAATTTACCGGTTAGCTTCTCAAGAAGGACTCTGCTCCATGGAGTAAGTAAGTAAGTGAAGCAGGTAAATGTGTACCTTAATTTTGCAGATGTGAACAAAGGAAAGTTAGTCTATGTGACATCGTCCACTTGTATTATCAGCCGAATAGGTACAAATTTCATATATGTGTGTCTTTCGGATAATAGGACTAGTCAGTCGGAAAAAAAATTAAATGCCTTAATTTTTAAACTCCCTCAGTACCGCAGATACCAAAGGACGTCACGGCAGATGCAGGTTTACTATGCAATATATTCGCCGTGCTCGGTGAGATAATTAAATAACACCCTGTATATATCTATTCCCTTAAGTTCTGCAAACAGTGACATCATAAACTCTCTTCTTAAATTAGAAAAATTTACAGCATTACGCCACAGGTGTGTGTGTGCGGATGAATTTAAAATGAATGTATAGCACACAGCCGACTTTGTCAACAGGTAAGTCACATTAGGACATGGGCTTTGATTAACTTAATTTAAGAAGCATTTTTCATTCTCAAATCCTACAATTCACAAAACAGGGCAAAATATATTTTTAAATGTAGGCAAGTTTATGTTTACATTTAAAGATTTATTATCAACTTTCTGCGTAGTAATATATTCTTCAGTTACTACAAAAATGATTCTCTAAATCTAGGAACGTGCATCAACCGCACATAGGATACAAATTGGAAGTAACTTTACAGCGCACAGAATGGAAAAAGAGAAAATTTACGGTTGTCTCATTTTATAAAATGGGAACTTGAGACATATGTTCTTTGTTTTGAATATTCTCGTGGAAACTTTATTGAAATCGTTAGAGCCTTATTTATTAGGCCAGTAGCAATAATATATATTTATGTTGATTGAGCTAAAGTGGCAATGCATAGCGACAAATTCATGCTTGTGAGAAAAGTCTCTAAATAAGTATAGATCGCTCTTTTCGTATAAAAACCACACACTTTTCGCTGTAATTAGCCGATACAGAGACTTAGTAATTTTTTTCAGTGCTTCAACTGAAATCGTCCTTAAACCGCCACTATACAAATCTAGATAACACACATTTAGACACACACAACCCGTAGGATTCCTTGGAAGGTGTGACCAGTCTGTAGCAGGCGAAACTACGTACACGGCACTCACCAAACACACGAGACGAATATTCTGCCCTCAGAGGAATTCGAAACCTTGATCACAGCTATCAAGTGGCTGCCGGTCCACTCTTTAGAACGCAAGACTACTAGGGTATGACCGAGAAAACTATGTAAGCGGATAATTTTATCCCTAGTAATTTCCTCGAAGAAAGGTATGGGCACCCACACACACACACACACACACACACACACACACATATATATATATATATATATATGTATTAGTCTGACGTCATATACCTACTTAGTGTCGGTGTAGAAAATTACTGTTACACGTAATCAGATCCTGCTGCACATACACTCTGGCTTGATACATTCATACTTTGCCCGAAATCGGCCCTGGATGAAAGCTGACAATTGTTTGTGTTATGTTTACCTTAATAGAGATAAAATTAAGGGCAAATCGTGGTAATGTGAAAACAGAGGTTTTCCATTACTTAGCATTGTAATTCTGCAGACTGATCGCTGTAAACCATAAATGGATTCCAACAATCTGAACAATTGTGGGTGGAAATAGACCACATCATGCACTACAAAAATTTGTCGTTTTCGTATGTAGTAATAAATTAGAGAGACGAAAATAAAGAAACAACTTTATACGTCAAACATTATGTATGAGTCTATGTTCACATATGTTTGGGATACGCAATGACTTTCTTACGAATGTCTGAGTCTTGAATGAAATGTGTGGTAAAAACAGTAGGACTGGAAATCTAAAGTGCACCAACTGTTTGATGGCCGTTCAGAACGCTAATCTACAGGGTGGCAACAATGTCTTATTGCCTCTGCAGAAATAGTCATATTTGTGCTAAACGTTATTCGCCATACAACTGCATTACTTTTACACCTTGTTACAAATTTCAAGTATCCAGGGTATTCGTTTGTGCTCCATCATTCTCATGACAGATTATAGGTCAGCGTCAAATTCTGAGGGTCATTTTCCTGAATACTTCTGGTGTGACATGTTTAAAAATATGTCTCGCTGCTTATTTAAGTTCTTCAAGTATTTGGTAGCGCTGCTGTACAACATTACCTTTTAGGAAGCCCCAAAATTGAATTATGACACAGCGACGGATCGGGGCGTTTAGATGTCCATGCAAGTGAAGCGGGCAGCACAAATGACTCAAGGTGAATTAACAGTCACTGAAAACCTCACGAAGGTATTCCTTAAGAGCAAGTGTGTAATGTGTCAAATGCCCGATCCTGTTGGAATCACACATTGTTCTTAATACTAGGTTTTACCAGTTGCGTCATGTATCAGTATTTAGGCATGTACATGTGCTGATTAACAGGACCATCAAAGCAGTACGGTCCGAACAGTCCATATTATAACTTGTGGAGGATTATATTCCATTTCTTCTATATAGAGCAGTTTTTCCTCGGAAGAGATCTCAACGTTCCTTAATCGACACCTTGGTATACGGTACATTAATGAATAAAGAAGACGTTTCCGCTTTTGCGGATCATGTTAATTGTGTGGATCGTCTTTGCGCATGCATACCGTCTGCGATTTTATTCCATTTCATTTGTATCCTAAATGAACACTGGACGATGAGAATGTAAATTTAAGTCAATCTTCTCGCCCCTCTGTATTGTCGAACGTATTTTGTCAAGTTCCATGTTTTGTTGACTGGTGACTTCACAACAGTTTCATAGACCAATTCCGACTGCCACCCGTCTTTTTGATGATATTCTAGTTCTTGAGTTTTATTTTATGTTGCCTGTTGCAAAATGTTTATGCTCCGATCGCAGTAGTGTTTTCTTTGGAAGGGTTTCTCGGCCGAATCTTTGTTGAAAAATTTCCCACGTATGGTTCATTGTCTTCCCCATTTGTGGCTGCTCGTGATCACATACACTGACAACAATCCGTTTTTGAAATGTGTAATTGTTTTTATCATTCGTGATTTCATTCATATTAGCTGCAAGCAAAGGAAATTAGATGTTTCTCACATTTCTGCAGGTGTAGCAAGATATTTTGTCCGCTCTGTAGAGTAATCATTTGCTTTATTTTGCATTTTGCACACAATCACATACTACATTTTGCCTCATTCTGTTGCAGTCATACTCAACTTTCGCTTTGATATAAACTTTAAGAGATTTTTTTTACGGATCAACACTTCCTAGTGAAACAGGGCCTTCTTTTTAAGAGTCTTCACGATTACATTCATACACACCACACTATGTATAACTTTTCGGGAAAAGTGAAATTCCCGAAGCAAAAGCCTCCAATTGACAACACACAACAACAACAACAGACAGACGTACAGGCCCCCTGCAGGAATCGCGCCCGCAAACCCACCAAGCGAGCGCTTGTGGATTCGCAACTTAGACCACGTGACCACTGGAAACGGTACAAATAAAAAAGACATTAATTATTTAAAAATCTATGTTTAAAATAGCGGAAGACATGGCAGATTCCAACATAGACGTTTCAAATAAGACTGTCCACACTTGAACCGGATTATTTCAAGAACGAATTTGGACATGGTTAGTCCCGAAAAAAGTACTGAACACTCTAGGTACCGAAACAAAGTGGGAGATTAAACCTTTAACGAAGTAAAATTTCCGCGTGGCCTAAGAATGAAGGCTTGAAAACATACGGAGAGCGTTGATATAAATTTTCATTTTTTTTGCTTCTCCATTCAGAACCAGTAAACGGATTTTAAACCCCTTCCCCCCCCAAAAATAAAGAATCATACCTCGAATAAAAGAGGTAGAAGGAACAGAGGATATGCAGGGATAATTTAATGCGCCTATATAAAGAAAAATCCTAATTTCCTTTTCAAGGATTACGCCAAACCAACATTCTGCAACAAATTTAATGAAGAGCTATATAAGAAGTTAGACAATTATTGCACACAGTCAGAAACAAACTTTATTTTAAGTTATAACAATAAAATTGGCGCCAGTTCCATTTAAAGTTAAATTAAAATAAATAAATTGATTGTTGAAAATTCTGAAAATGAACGCACTAACTTACAGTATTGTTCCAATATTTAAATGACTGGAACCAAATAGATGCAAAATAGAACATCAGTTCCTTAAGCAATTAAAAGTTTCTACATAGTGAATTATGCAATGACACCAATAACCCAGTCACGTCCTTTCTATGAATTTTTCGGAATATGACGGCTAAAACTTACAGGTTACTAGTTATCTAGAAAAACTCTATTATCGATTCCGAAATACTAACTTCCATGTCCCATTAATAATACAGTTTACAACGGTATTGATTATCTTTGGTCGGGAAAATTCATAAGCATGGCCTCAAGCGCTCAGTGTAGTTCGCAAGGTTCTGACTTTCGGACGCCCATAATAGCGCTGTGGACGTGACCAGCACTAAGTTTTCGCGGACTGCCTACAGAATTGAGCAACATTTAAACTTTGAAATAAATTTGTTTCCGGCACATTTCTGCATGGAGAAAGAAGAAAGAAAAGTAAAGGGACACTCGGAGATTCGTTTCCGCTGGATTATATTCTTTCTCAGATTAGCGGGTATTCCGTTTAAGATGCAGAGAATGTCGACACTTTACGCCATCTATATGATAACAGTGATTATCTGTACTTGCATTACGCTTCTAAGCATGTTTGTCGACGTGTACGTACACAGGGGCGATTTGGGTCACGTCGTGAAAAATATTCGTATCTCAATTACTGTGGCTAGTCTTGTGTGGATTTATTTTTCCAGCAGGTAAGTCACAACAGTTTGCATGACAGTTGTGGCATCACAGGTATTTGTATATTAAATACAGGAAAAATTTCAGTAGAATGTTTAAAAATTATGTGACATAAATTTAAAAATTAAAGGTTTTAAAATGTGTGGAACAAAGATCGACCACTTATATGATCCGAATTAGTCTACTGTGTTTGTGAGGGTCTTGAAATAATGCAATGGAAAACGAATTTATAAGATATTCGTAATATTTATTGCGAACACCCTCTAAATCTCATAAGTAATACGTCAGGTTAAGAGAGTATTTGGTAGAGGAAGGTGTTAATTTAGCTTAAAATTGATCCTTGATTATTATGTATTGTGATGAAGATACAAAATATTCTAAATGAGTTCTTCAAATTTTAGTGTTTGACAACAGTGACAAAATTTTGTTGCGGTGTTAGGTTCTGCAAAAAAAAAAAAAATTGGAAATAATTATTCTACACACCAGAGAAACACGTAAGACAACTGCACATTTTCTATTTTTATATATAAACTTTTTTTTCGTCGTATTAAACCGTCATCGGGTTTTGTATGAAAGGTTTTTACAGTAAAGATGAACGCATAAATATTAATGTAAATTTTAATGACATCTCACCCTTCCTTACCGTTACGATTTTTGTTTCAAACATTATTGATCCCTTCGTAGTGGGTATTCATAAAAATTGTGTGCTGTTTTTTCATACAATTATCAGTTAATAAACCTAAATGTTCAATATTGGGGGTACAATTATTTGTATCTCTCCTGCAATTTTTTTTTGAAGTTTGTGTGAAGTAAATTTAACAACCGTGAGAAATACATGTTCTCTTTCTTTGTTTTTTATCTAAGATTATCTGTTCATTGTGGATATAACCCCTGGAACTGATGTAAAAGTTACCTGGAATCTGGAATGTTTCTTTTTTTAAAATTTTTAATGTTTTTAAAAGTTTTAAATTTTATTTTTTGAATTATTTCAATCAAGTTACATACGGTTTTTGTTGTCTTTTAAGTTTTTAAATTATAAAATCATTTCGTTGTTAAGGTAGTTGGGATATAATGAAAATAGAAAGGTTTATATTAATGTATTTGTTTAAACATTCTTTTGGAATGTATATTTGAAAAGGTTTTCAGGTACAAATTACATTTACAGTGATTAGAGTTCCAAAAGCTGTTAGCAGCAATAAACATAAAATTCGTTAGAGGATACAGAAAAAATAAAAACAACAGCAGAAAACACCTAACTCTCATGCCTCAACTTCAAACGAAAGGACATTTAACAAAACAAAGACCGATTTTTAAGGTTTTATCTTTATATTAAAAAGTTCTATACATAACCTGATGTTGGCAACAGAAGACTGACACAATATAACCTACATATTTTTATATTAAAAAGTGTTATACACTACATGTTGACGGTCCCAGAAGACTGAAACTATGTAGCCTATATATAAAAAATATGAATTAATGAGTTGCGTTAGACGGCATTTGTTACTGTTCATTATTCAAAACATAAAAATTACATCCATCTGTTTGTTCTTAAAAAAGTTTTATGTTTCTCTAACATTATATACTGGTGTGGTTTGATTTGTCAGATTTCGGCAATGCAGTATTGAACGTGCGATGGACCTGACAGACAGCTTCACGTGGGAGGATCTGCCGACCAGAGACACTGAAACCGGAACCTTGACAGCGGCAGGATGGATCCCGCTCATTCATATGTACACTACTCGTGTAGCTGTTGTGGCTTTTGCCTTTCATTGGGTCCAGTCAACAATACGCATCGTGAAAAGTCACGAAACGATATTCTTTACGTGGTATCCATTTGACTGGACAGTTTCACCATTTTATGAATTGGTTAACGTCTCACAGGTAACAGTTTCTCAATGTAAAATAAAAGGCCCCGAAACATTTCTATATTATTCTTAATTTAACCGTCTGACTTATCCGATTTGACACATTCTTTATTGTTTCTCCATGATGGTGTTGATAAGAACCTGGAAAGAATTTCCAGTAAAGCTCTACCCGACTAATACTTTGTCCTATCCAAGTAATTTGATTTGAAGAACAGAAGAACACGAAGAAAATCCGTGGTACAGCCGGTGTTAGGACTGGCATCTGCTGAATACAAGTATATCGCTACCGCTGTACGATATGGTGGGTTTAACCGCAGTTTTATTTGCTGATATCATGTGCACGAACCACTATCAATGGTGACTCAGACACATGTAACAGGAATTGATAATGCATTAAATCAAGACACTGCGGAATAAAATATGCGAGAGTAATTCAGTCTAACACATTATTTTATTATTGTTAAAATACATACATACCATCAAGGCAACATGTTTCAGCTACAAGGAGCCATCTTCAGGCCTCTAATATGAGAACAGATACTTATCTGGTTTTGGTGTACGATTGGGAACACAATTATATGCTTTACTGGTGTATTGTTGTACACAGTATTCTAATTTAGTTAAAAATGTGTTTATAAAGGAAGTGAATGGAGTATTGTGCTAGAAATATACTATAAAACGTGAACTAATTATAAAATGAGGTAATTGTTTTATTGCTTATTATGTTCGCGCTGCGCCTTAAGTTGCGTTTTCGGAATTTTCTCCATATTGGATCGCCTTGTGTAAGGGGGTTGTTGTTGCGAATAAACTCACTGTATTTGGCGTGTAAAACACATCATTTTATTATTAATGACGTCTAAAACACAACAACTACAGTGAGTTTATTCACAACTACAATCCCGTTACAGAAGACGATCCATACGGAGTAAATCCCGACAACGTAACCTAAGGCGCAGCACGAGCATAATAAGCAACAAAACAATTATATAATTTTATAATTAGTTCACGTTTTATAGTATATTTCTAGCACAATACTCCATTGACTTCCATTTTAACCTTATTTTTAACTAAATTAGAATACTATATACAACAATATACTAGTAATGTAAACAATTGGGATCTCAATCGTACACCAAAACCGGATAAGGGTCCGTTCTTTTATTAGAGGCCTGAAGATGGATTCTTGTAGCTGAAACATGTTGCCTTGATGGTATGTATGTATTTTAACAATAATAAAATGATGTGTTAGACTGAATTACTCTCGCATTTATTACTCCAAATGCACTTCTGGGTGACAAATATTAAAAAACACAGCGAAATATTTAAAATAATTTCTTCCAAAATATATGACATTGAATCGTCACATGTTTCAGGGCACTTTTATAAAACTCTCCCAAATATTAAAACCCCCCTCCATTTGTACATCCAGTTCCATATTGAACATCACAAGATCTTTCTGCCGAACTGCTAAAGAAGGCAAGTAAGTTATAATATGAAGACGCGCAGTGACGTTCATTAACAAAGCGATATAATTTGTTACGTAAAAAATGTATCTACTGTATATAATTTCTTTTAGTGTAAGAAAAAATCTTTTGTCCATATCAGAGCATGTGGGGGATTAATATATTTGGAGTGTGACAAATTGTGTCCTGCTTGCTCTTCCTCCGACATAGGAATATAATATTTTTATATAAATTAATAATGAAAATTAATAACATATTTTGCAACAAGTCGATTTACAAAATCAAAACTCTACCACATTCATCCAGCAATAGAATTTTTAAAAACAATGCTCTTTTAGCATAATCTTTAATACAAAACCCTCAATTCTCATTTAAGTAGCACAATCGTTTTTGTCAAATATTGTTTCTTGCTTCATAGCACTTAGTCACATTTCACGTAATATCAAATGCATAAAGGGATAATTTGAATGTAGCTGTATTTTAAATTACCGAGACAAGGAAATTGTCAGAATATATTCCATTCAGTGTGCAGACACTTCTAAATGCAAACTCAGTCACTACATAACGCTGTTATTTATTAGGTGAAAACTTACATCCAGTACGACGAAACACGAGGTAAAATTCGGCACAGAATATTTGCACAAATATTTCATTACTACAGTGGCATTGGTTTAGGCTGTAAACAGTTTCATCATCATCCCTAAATGACCTGATTGTATGACAAAACTCAGTTATTTCTATAAATGTCTTTACAGGGTTTAGCAACATTACAAATAGCGGGTCTAATGAACGGTTTCCCATATCTGAATACCATTTTGATATCAGTGACCTGTGCTCAGTTCCAAAAGCTGAAGGCTGCCATATCGGATATCAGACAGCAACATATCACCCCTCATCACGTGCAGGAAGATAAACAAGTTCATAAAATTGCAAATTGTAACTTGCAAGGAAAACTTAACGCGTGCATTCGACACCATCAAGAAATAATGAAGTAAGGTGACAATTAGTTTATTGCGAGTAATGTATTGACGTGACTGCAATGGCGAAAATATATTTGGAACATCTTCTATCAAATAAAGTGCAATAAAGTCAGTGCATCTAAAAAAATTTTCTTACAACTACAGCAAAAGTATACAATATTATTACATTTCAGACGTTGACATAACCCGTCACTTATATCTTTCAGTAATATCTATATACCTTTGTCCCACAGGTTCATGCAGAATCTAGAAGATGCACTGAATATCTCTCTGGGTGGCTACTTTCTGATTTTACTGGCCACAATGTGCATTGCTGCTTTTTCTGTAGTTACGGTACAGTATAACATATCTTGGAGATTTTACCATTAAAAATAACAGGTTTGTGAAATGTGAGGCTGTTTAGTCTGGAAGTTGTGAACACACATGCTGCCTGCACCCTCAGGTTAGAACATCTATCGATTACCTTCAGGCACGTCTGTAACAACAGAATTTTTCTTTTATCAACAAGATTTCAATACCAAATTACACTAGAAAAATTTCGTCAACCACACCTGGCAAATTTTATGTCTAATTTGGGAAAATGCATCGACCTCACAATGCCATCTTCAGGCCAACAGTATAAAATAGATTAATCGAATGGTTTACCTTTGTATTAAGATTTGGATTAAAATTGGTGTTTTACATTTTGATAAATTACATTTTCCTCTGTCGAAAAAATTTTATTCAGGAAAAATTTAAAATATTAAAATTTTGAAATATTTTAATAATTGTTGAAAATTTCTTGAGTTATACTACATTATCTTCACGTAATAAAGGTGTATAAAACAGAGTGTTTGTGGATGGTTTACAATTCTTCTTTATACTGTGGATTTATTTTCGGTTTTTGATTTCTTACTTTTTAAAATTAATGTATTTTATTTCATGTTTCTGAAGTATTGAATTTATCGTAATTTTTACTTTTTCTGTTCTTATTTGTTATTGAGGAATGTAGATAGTGAGATAATTCCTTTTCTATTATTACACTCGTGCTATCAAATATAAATAGAATAGAGAAGCTCTTGTATTTTAGGAGTACATGATGAGAATTTCCTATTTGAAAATCGAATATTTGGACGACACAAAACAGCCTATGATTTTATTTCTTTTAATCTCTCTTAGCACAGTGAATGTATGAAATGTACTTATCCAAGTTCCATATGAAGAGTTTTACATTAGTTATTCATAAAAAGTTTATTATTATTTATGCTGTATACAAGCCAACAGCAGCCTACAATGTTTTCAATCGCAGTACGTCGCGTGAATTTGTTGCTCAGCATTTCAGGAAAATTTTTCCAAGGCGCAGCAGTACTCATTCAAATACATGAAAATCGGTAGGATCCCTCTGGGTTATTGATCAGCTCAACTCAAAGGTCTCTGCTTGAACACTTACAACACTCACAATAGACAGATATCTATGCTCTCGGCGGGAATCAAACCCACAACCCCACCAAGACAAAGACTGCAATCCCACTTCTTAGACAGCGCGGCCAGTGGGATAAACAATTTCATGGGAAAATGTGTAAAAAATATAAAGTTTTGAAAACTCCATACCTGTTGTAGTGTCATTATATTATTTTAATTAACTGCGCCTACAATCCTAATATTAAATATATAAACATCAGTATCTTCATATGTAATAGGCCTATATGTTGAATATTTTTAAACCTATCGTCTGTGACAATAGGGCTTAATAATCTTAGACGTTTTGCAGCGTTATGTATCATTTCAACATTTGAAATATCTCTCACAACAACCACATGCAACGTAACGTAAAGATAAAGAAACGAATGAGAACATAGGTATGTGTAAGTATAAATTAGAATTCCGTTTCTTTTGGAAATATTGACTTAGAAGAGACAACTGTAGTGCGAAGCAAGGCCATGTTTGAAGGGATTTGTAAAAACCCACAACAGTCTATAGTGAAGTGAAGGAAATACACAACAGTCGGTTGAACATCATCTTCATAATATTCAAGTTGGTGTCTGGTGTGTTGTTACCTGCAAAAGAATAATTGAGCCAAACTTAAAAAAAAACATAAATTCCGAACTTTACTTAAATTTTATTGTTATAGACATTCAAAGAATTGACGGATTATTAGATGGAGTTACTTAATTCATAACAAAACAAGCAATGTACTATAATGTAACATTCAGACGCGTTCGTGCATTAATTTTTGCAGTAAAAAAGGAATAAATTTTACGTATTCAGAATGCGATTTTGTTGCCATTTGCATGTGCCATATGGTCATTTGTGGCCCGTCCGGTTCTATTATATTTTTCCACATTTTCTCAGAAGAGGCGGAATTTTTGAAGAAATAGTTCTTTGATTATAAAACGCCTCCTTTATTTTCTCTACAATTTTTTCAGAAATATTTCCGATTTTAAGAAGAACCGAAGGAGATATCATCACAAATATAATTAAGTATTTATGTAACGAACCCGTTATTTTTGTTAGATTTTAACGAAACTTGAATATTCTCGACATAATTTCGAAAATATTGAAATAAAGAAATTTAATGAAAATTCGTCCAATGGGGGTGGTGTTCCATGTGGATGAATATGACGAAGCTAATAATCACTTTTCGCAAATTTGTAAAACTCCCTATAATATAATAGCTCACACGAAAATTCTACCGCCTTTGCTAGCAGCTGAAGGCACAAGAGTTTTGGACAAGTTCTTGATCCCTAAATTCCACTCTTCAAAAATTTAAAACCTTTTTGTTTAGGCACCTCGCTTACAGTTAAATTTTATGTCATAATTTCGGAAGTCGTTGCAACCATTTATCAAGAAATATTTCGATGAGTGTATAGTAATTTGTTGGTGAAATCTGAAGGTGGCCCACGAGCAGAGGAGTATCTCCACTACTGTGATGTAAAGAAAAAATTGCCAATGTAGTATCGAGTTGTGGTATAAAACGCGGCATTTTCGCTAGTACTGGACGACAGGACAGCTCGCAGTTTCTCTATTACTTTACGGACTTGCAGGGGCACATTCGCCGGACTTGCGTAGTGCCAAATAATTAAAACTCCAAAAAAATTAAATGTGCATTCAGATTAATTTACCTTGACTGAATTTTCTTTTGTGTAGGAATGTTTTTAAACATTTTTTATTGTTTTCTTTGTATATTGCTATTATAAAATATTTTTGCTCCAGAGCCTGGGAGACTACGCAAATATGAGCCAAGCAGTGGTAATTTATATGGTATTTGCCTGTGATGTGCTTTTGATATGTTGGTTTGGAACCCAGCTGACACAACACGTAAGAATGAATGGTTTATATTGTTTCTGTTGTGTTTAAAGCGACATGCAGAGTATGCAAAGAGCTTTCATCAGATTAGAAATTTAGAGCTTCTTTCAGTTGTGGATCCTTTTCTGTAATCTCTGGCCTTTTATTGTGTAAATTTTATAAGTTAATTTGAAAGGTGTTAATTATAACATTATGAATATTATGTTGCATTTTTAGACACTGAATATCAATTTTTGCTTCTCATTAGGAATTAAAAGCTTTTATTCACAAGAAATAAAAAACCAAAAAAATTTCCAGCTTTCTTAGTCAGTTATTTGTTTGACCAAAAGAAAACACACATTACGTGATTCACATCCTAGATGCTAGGCATAAACATATGATATAAATTTCAAATTTTGTAACTTGGAACATAATTGTTTCTAATTAGGGAGGCATAAAATACTTTGTTGTTAGAAATAATCTCGATATTGTTAATTCTAGCATAACAAACCCTCTCCAGTTCCTAATATAATTGGTGATTATGTGAAGGTGATTAGAAAACTTCAAGTTCTTAAAGTTTGTGTATGAAGATCTTATGAATCATGTGACATCAGAACCAAGGAAGTTACAACGGTATGTAGTGGAAACTACAGAAGAAAAAGAAAATCTGGCAAAAGGGAAAGGACCTTATTTAGCAGGAAATTATCTGAGATCTTCCTGAGGTTACTTTTCTAAATCGACACCTCACATAACTTCAAATCAGAAACAATAAAGTAGTGTGTGTATTCCAGCCCACATGAACAGGATACGCTAAACGGAAGGACATTTTTTGAATGTGTGAACAGTGGATCTGGCCTATGTGTTTACTTCCCTGTTTTAAATATTACCAAAATATCAGAGAATTATGAATGAAGGGCAGTATATATCAACAGACTATTTAGAGACATTTTATTTTGTGTGGATAATTTATGTTTCTGAAATTTTATATTATATATATTCACCAATATGCAGAATAAAATCAGGTATTGGGAAATTTATGAAATTCTAGACTGATATCTGGACTAAAATAATATATCTTTATTCTACATTACATGTTTGGCGAGCAGTATTAAAATGAATAAATATTAGTTTTTCATGCTTAACAGGTAGTATGTGATTAAATATTGAACCAAAAAATTGAGGTGAAAATTTACCTGGGTGAGAGAAGTATTTTCAATAAATCGTAAAGAATGACATGTCATAAAATATAGTTGCCCATTACAAGACACAGAAGGGAAATGGAAGTATAGAAATACCCATTTTTAACACTGTCGCTATAAAAAGGTTGGGTGTTCTGTGCCAGGCCCCGGCCGTTTTATTGACTGGAAGGAAACACGGTACCCATTCTACAGGAGGCGTGACAAAGCATGAAAATTCAAATCTAAAAAAAACTATATTTGCAAAATATAAGAAGTCGAGAAAGAAGTTCTTAAACACTGCGTATATATGTAAAAAAATTTCAGTAAGATTCTGTACGATTCCACCATGCTATTAAACAAAATCACTTCAATAAAAATGGCAAATATCCGTTATAATTCCCAGTAAGCCAAACAGGACGACTCAAAAGTGCTACATCATTAATTGTAAAATGTTTCAGGCGGAGAGTGTGAGAGACGCGGCTTTCGGGTGCGACTGGGTGGGAACTCCTATCACATTTCAGCGATGTCTGATGTTCATCATTGCTACAGCTAACAAGGGGTTCCAACTGACAGCGGGAAAATTTGTCCCGGTATCAAATTTGACTGCGAGGAATGTAAGTAGAATAAACATTCTGTATTATTTCCTCACTGGTCAACCGTCCCTAGTGGCCTTGGCTTCCTTCATTTTCAGGTTTTTCTATCACACTTAGACACGCCACATTCGGTAGGACTCAACTGGACGAGCGATCAGCCCGACGCAGAGACCTCTACCTGATACCACACAACACTCACAGGAGACATACTTTCATGACTCCAACGGAATTCTAAACCTCCATCCCAGCATCCTAACTGCCGTTAACCCAGGCTTTATACCGCGCGACCACCGGGATTTGCAAATAACCTGTACTAATAATAAAAATGTACTCGAATGATATGCAACTAATATCTTATGTTGTATATTTGCTAAATTATCTCGAACGGTTTGAAACTCATCATGACCGTTTACGAATGAATAAGTGTTGTAAAATGTCAAAAAATATACAATTAAAAACATATTTCAGCACACTGCCATTTGTACTCAAATCCTCAATGATGTTGGAACGGCGAACCGTTTGAGATCTTTAATACAAAGGACTTTATGTGTGCAATTTTTATTTTTTTTTGTCAGATCGTGTGTATTATTGAAAAGAATAAAATGTATTACGCTCACGGCCAGAATAAGGGAAAGTGAAGCTGGAGAGTTGACCGATACGCCGAGCCACAACGAGAACTTAGAAGTCACTGGAATAATCGGGAACACTGCACGAACAAACTCGGGTTTCCTCATTTGAAAGCACTTATCCGAAAATTATCTGCAAGTCGCGCACTCACTTTCTTCACTATTGCTGTCGCATTCTTAGTGAAGTTTAAAAAACATCTGTTGTAATTTGCGCAAAATTTATTAACCTTTCCGGGTGCCAAATCAAAACCCCACGGAGGGGCTCCAAAGATTCTCGAGTCGACCCTGGTTGCGTCACAAATCTTCGGAGTGTCTTTCTAGGTATACTACCCAACTTCGTTTTTGAAGGAAAATCAGATGGTTCCAATTTCCTTTATTGTTATGGAATTCGATTTTTTGACATTCAAAATATGCTGTATGTATATTGCATGATCGTTATATTTTAAAATATCTTTGTCGCTTTTTTGGTCACATTTCTATTTCCTGAATTTTTAAAGTATGTAAACATATTTCGTTTATTACCAGCGATCAAATCAATTAAAAATTGTCACACATTTAAAGAAAACTTTTAACCTCAGCGGAATTCAGTACTGTTAAATACATTTTTAGTATTAAGAAATTCTAAACTGTATAAACTTGATGAACGAAGTGATAGGGGCTGAAGTCTGAAGTCACAACTCTTCGGAGCGTCTTTCTGGGTATACTACCCAACTTAGTTTTTGAAGGAAAATAAGATGGTTCCAGTTTCCTTTATTGTTACGGAATTCGATTTTTTGACATTCAAAATATGCTGGATGTACGAGGGCTGTCTGAAAAGTATCCGACCTTTGGCAGGAAAAAATATATTACTTAGGTGACGGGATTGGGACCCTAATCCCCTTCAAAGTAGGCTCCTTGCGCCTCCACACAATTAGCCCACCGATGCTTCCACTGCCGAAAACACTTCTGGAAGGCTTCTTTTGGAATGGTGTTCATCTCCGCCGTCGCGTTCTGCATTATCTCTTCTCTACTCTCAAAACGGGATCCTTTCAATGTCGTCTTCAATTT
>Ga0268261_10000965_pt1 | contig 19257 bp, 14 predicted proteins | sample TergutNc150P1_FD_190353 | JGI IMG/M metagenome (GOLD analysis project Ga0268261, IMG submission 190353) | Nasutitermes corniger P1 segment gut microbial community from laboratory colony in Florida, USA - Nc150 P1 (SPAdes) (version 2) | ecosystem: Host-associated > Arthropoda: Insects >...
TATATATATATATATATATATAAAAAAAATTAGAAGCTGTTATGGGGTCACATGTGAATGTCCTAAGGAGAACAATTCATGGGATTGTTGGACATGATATTTAACCTTTGATCACCCTGGGATCAAATTCCATGTTCACAAGGAACTTCCCTGATAACCTTGGCATAATGTATCCCCTCACCATCTTCTTGGGATTCCACATTTTCCCACCAAAACTTTGTATTTTATCCCCTACCTACCAAATCCTGGCTACACTGGGATTCTAAATGTATATTTATTTGTTATCCAGTGCCAAATATCTGATAAATTTAAACTCCAATTCCCTTGAAATGATAAACCCAGGTGTCTTATTAACAACCTTCAATACTGTCAGACAGTATATACAGACCAATGTCAGGCATATGCATAGCAATCCTGCTTCATATTTGTACAATCTCATGCTCAATTTTTGGCTTCAAGACATATTGTCCCCATGATTTTGAAGGTTTTACCCATTTCCTATACACAAATTCCACGATAGTACCTGAAGGTATGCTTCCTTCTACATCTTTTCCAAGTCATGTACTTATCAGCCTACCATTTGTAACTATAGGTTGGGAATACTGACAACATTCAACAAACCACAGACCAACGAATCTTAACCATTTGTGGTCCAAATTACTCTTGTGTATTCCAACAGTCCAGCCCAAATTAAACATCCAAAAAATTGCTTACCTTCAAACTTTAAAAGCAGCCACTACCCAACAGGAGTTAGGAAAACCAACACACAACACTAAAATAACGTGTCTATTCGAGCTTGACAGTGGACTGGTAAGGCATAAGGTGCCACTGGACCAACAAAGGTTAACTATTTACCTGACTACATGATGAGATTTTTCCTTGCAACCAGCAGTTGAAAAATGGATGGTCACCTAACAATCACACACAAGGTCAAACACATCATGTATGGGCACTATCCCTAGAACTGAAGACTGCGAACAGGGGCATCTGATATTTCAGCAAATACAGTATACGGGATATTAAGAGAAAAGGGAATGTAAATGGAAATACTGAACTTGCATTCAATCACTGACAAAATGAAGAAAGAACTAATAATCAAAGCCTTTCCTTGTAAGTTAAATGTCACTTTGTGATTTTTTAATGGTAATTCAGTGTTCATCCTGATCCAATTCTTGGGCATTTTGTTAAATAAAGAGGTATATGCTGTCTTAATCTTCAGGGTCACTTAAGTGATCGGGTAACACAGGCAACTAGTCCCTCAGACGTACAAATGGAGGAGAGGAACTAGGGCCTAGTCCAACAGCAGTTATAAAAATGTTCCTTTTCAGGACCACTGTTCAAAACACAACCACCTGAACATGGCATTCCTGAGCAGTCACTCATTCCAACTAACTACGTAAGTATGGCTTAACTGTCTCAGCTGGGGACCAAGTGGCAGGGGACATGACAGAGGTATCTGTGGAATGGGGATTTCTTAATGATTTTTATTGTAACAGAAAAAACATACAAATCACCATTTACTAATTAATTACAAATGATTTCTCATTGATTGCAACTGCTTTATAACCTCAAAACGTTATGTCACATTTCATTGTCTGCCAAGCTAGTGCAAGCAGCTTTCCTTCTGGTACTCTTCGCAGTTCACCGCATGCTCTTTTCAGGCGCAAAACCGACCAGTCTCCTGAACATCTGTTACCAGTGCACTCAAAGATACTCACAATACTGCTTCTAACAGGTGAATTATACAGGTTACAACAGCAAAAATGTCTTGAAGAGTTTACTTTGTGTTCAATTCATTAAACCATAAACTTTCAGGAATGGCAAGAATGCCCTACAAATGTAAACATTTTTTCTCACACAAAATGCTTACTTCTCTCCTGACACTTTCAATATCATCAATAACAAAATGGTAACTTAAGTCATACATACATGTCATCCTCCCGAGTGTCAGGGAAGATCTCGCAGTTTTAAGTACAGTGAAACTGGGACCTAAAAATTATCTAGAAACTGCCCAGCATTTTTGCAGTGGCAAAAAAATGGAAACAATGGCAAACATATCCATTCCATCCTAAGCAGCTTGTAATTGATGTCTGGTCATGATTCAGTGATGTCCAGCCTTAGGAACATGAACAAATACACACATTTCCTTTATTTTTGCTCATGTGATATCTTTACAGTACAACAGCAGTTTACAACAAAGCAGTTGAAGCACAATCAGGTCTCACTATCCAAAACATTCCTGTACAAATATTCGAACACTTCTAAATCTGGTCAAATTAAATGCATGACAAATGAACAGGTACTAACAAGCAGTGAAAGAAAACTTCAGATCTAAACAGGTGGCAAAATTGGATGAATGTTACAGATCGTTATTGATACATGGTATGTGTATCTGTCAAAATGTCTCGGTTGCATGGCAACCATTTCTCATACCTATTATTTCCAGTCTCATTCCTACCGGATGCAAATTCATTTTTCAACAACAGAGCACTTTAGTCCAAGAAAATAAAACAACTCCTGCCATCAGTTATTCCTGTACTATTGCAAGAAATGCCCAAGGATGTGAACGCCAGAGATATAACACTCAGTACATGGGTGGCAGTTGAAGTTGCCAACAGTATACTTATTAGGGAAAATTAATTTGAAGCCTTTGAAGAGGCAGAGAAAGGAATAAGGCCTCACATACATACATACATACATACATACATACACACACACACACAGTGTTACATAATAAAGACAAAAAGTCTGGAAAAATTAAATGTCAGATATCTTTATTGCAAACGTCATCATATTTCTCTTGGAAAATTTAGTTCAATGCTATGAAAGGCATGTACCAAGATTATGCAAGATTTTGGCTCTTTTATTCTGTGACATTTGCCAGTCTGAACAAAATCAATCACACCAACCCCTGCCCTTCATTAGCACATATACACAAGCAAAGTTTACTGAATGCGGAAATACGAAACCCGTCAGAGCTTAGTTGCTTAAATCAACACAATTCACGAATGCAAAGCAAAGTTGTCCCTGTGCTTAATTAAGCACCAGACAATGGAGATATATGGGAAAATGGTGGCAAACTCTAATCCTTAACCTTAAACCTCATCCAAGTAGTGAGTGCAATGGCTGATTTACTCCCACAGAAAGGTTCCATGGTACCCATTGGCTAGGAGGCTGGTCGGGCTCCAGAGGTGGTTGAACACTTACGAGATGAGAAGATTTCCTGCCCCTGCTGGCAATCAAAACAATATTCCTTGGTCATCCAGCCTATACTATACAGAATTCACTGTCATACCACATTACAAATAAAACATTAAGGAAATGCAAACACATGTTGCTACCTTTGGCACAGTCAATTTTACAAGAACACAACAAGGATATAACTTTTCTCTGGCGTTAACAATTCTGCAACATAAATGCTATGCATTACGACAAGAGAGTGTCATCCTTAGGTGTGTGAGTGCAATAATCAATTCAGTGCACTCACATTGTTCATGAAGAGAAGTATCTCTGACAGCCTGACAAAAAACTGGTTAAAATTAGAAACCAGTTTTTGTATGTGCTGAAACTCGTACACAAGAAGCCTATGAAGAATATTAAACATAAACGCAGGACCAGGGTAATTGGAGTAGTCCTGTGTCACGGGGGAGTGAAGTGCATCACATGAACCTCAAACTCTGATACAAATTTCCTGGCTCAACTACTGAATGGCAGTAAATATGCAACAGAACCTGCACCCTAACTTATAAATTTATTTTGTTCCCACCACACAAGCGGACAATTTCTACACGGGATTATTATTCTGGACAGTCGTACAAGATATATGGAAGAACAGTGAGTCAACTATTGGACTGTTCGCAGAGGACTGTGTACTATAGGAAAACAGTGAACATTAATGACGGGAGAAGTTATAGATAGATCTGGCCAGACTGGGGGAGCAGGAAGTGGAAAATGGGGTGAAAATTAATCCAGGTAAAAGTAAAACATTTAGCTTCATGAGAGCAGAGGTGAAGGATCTGCTAAATTATTCTCTACTGGACCAATGAATTCTGGAAGTGAGCAGTTGTAAATACTTGAGAATATTCCTACGCAGTGATTTAAGCTGGACTGATCACATTAATTATAGAGCGAAAAAAAGCCTGGAAGGCACTGCATTTCACAATGCATATTCTTAAAAAAGGAAATAGTAATATGAAAAGTTTAGCCTACACGTCCCTAGTGCGTCTGATTCTCGAGTATAGGGCTGCGTGCTGGGATAAGTTCAGCACGGGACAGATAAATGCGTTCGACCAGGTGCATAAGAAAGTGGCAAAATTTGCAAATCTAACAAATGAATCAAACTGGGAAACGCTGGTGCAGTGTAGATAGATAGCACGCATATGTGCTCTATACAAAGCATACTCTGGGGAACTGGCTTGGAGGGCTATAGGTGACAGATTACAAAGGCCATACTCTCTGAGCAGGGGTGATCATAAGTGGAAAATGAGGTACAGCAGGCAGAGGACAGAAATCGGAAAATATTCCTTTGTAAACAGGACCATCCAGCTCTGGAACAAACTACCTATGAATGCTTTAGGGACTTTCCCCTCCAAACTGAGCACCTTTAGGAAGAGGGTTAGGAAAGTGATAAGTGAAGCGAAGGGATTTTGAAGTGAGGAGGAAATCAAGTATATCCAAAAAAAGGGGCTGGAATGCGATAAGTGAAGTGATTTTGAAGTGCGGGAAATCAAGGATATACAGGGAGAAGGTTAGGAAAGTGTTAAGTGGAGTAGGGTGAAGATCAGATCAGATAAGTGGGGTGAAGGGAAGGGAATTAAGGTGGGGTGAGATGTGAAGTGTATATAATAGGAGGTGGAGTGAGGTACAGGTCTCAGTGAAAAGTGTGAACTTTGAGAGCTGTATAGTATGGTTTACTCACTCTTTAGAACACCTAGTGGCTTTTAATACTGATTCATCTACTTTAGGATCTATTCGTTTCTGAGTCTTATAGGTGTATAATGTGTTCTCTTGATTTTATTTTTTTAATTTTGCATATAGCAGGTTACCTTGAGTGTTGTATGATATTGTGTGTGATGTGTGTTGTTATATTGTATTGTCCTGTCTTGCATTGTAGCACACTGCCACCAGGTATAAATCCACTGGAAGTTTTTTATTATTATTATACTCACACACAAGGAAGTGTAGTATAACACACAGTTCAGTTGCAACCATGGTGTCTAACAGGAAGAAAATGGACAATGAGAATGTAAAGGAAATACAGGCTCCTGACAGAAAAATGGACAATATAAGGCATGATGTGACAATGAAGATACAAAACACTGCAAGGGCAAGGGTTACAAATTCAATAAATTACATGAAGAACAGAAACAAAAAGCACAAGAACAGCAAATACAAAAACAAGCTGGAGAACAAACCACGAGCTAGCACCACTGGCTGATGGGTATCAATCTGTGGACCCCCTCATCTTAAATAAGTGACCTCAACTGTAAATGGTAATGTACCATTAGAGTTACATAAGTGATCCAAGATGCCAAGGATCTTCAGTAGCAGTAAAAATTACGTGAGTAATACACATCCATCAACTACATTCTAGACAATGCATGCAATTCATACACCACATTCTAATAAACCTCTCTTCGGCTACTGACTGTGTCAGCTGGATAAACAGTGAACAAACCAATGTTTCATGAATAATCACGGAAAAGGTCTCTGATGATCAGGATGCCAACAGTTCTCAAAATGTCTGGGTTTCTTCCCCATTTTACCACCTCACACGGCAGGTAGCCCAACACAATTCAGCTGCATTCAGTCACCATGAAAGCTTCAAATTATACAGATCTTATTTTATTATAAAAATATATGAACAATTTCTCCTGACTTAACTCATAAACAGATACTTACACCTTAAACTGTTAAATTTTAAGGATAACTACAAGATACATTCTTTTTGTAACAGTAAAAGGTATGAGGTAAAGTTTGCTCTATAACAGGCCATGAAGGGACAAATGGCAAATAGAGGTATAGTTCCAATCTTTCTTTAACTTCAGCGTTAGATGGATGTGGGTGGTCAACGGCATGTGCCGGCCGCTTTACCTCTGGAAAAAAAGACCTGGTATCCATTGTACAGGGCTGGATGGGCCCCAGTGCCTGTTTGGATGGGTGTGGAAAATCTTGCACCTACTGTGATTCGATCCCCAGACCATCCAGCCATTATCAAATTGCTATGCCTGAAAAATTTAAATCATGTAATTTAAATTCTGGTGTTCTACAGATTACACTGGCCAGTTAAATACAGCTCCAATGGGTTAATAAAGATCTACATGATCTCTGCCAACCAACACTTCATGTGTAATGTGACCCTCCTCCTCTTCTTCTTCACTAGAGTATCAGCTGAGCAGTCCTATCTGATGCAACTCAAAACTGCTCTCACCATCTCTGTCTAGGTCTTCCCAACAGGTGTCCAGTCCAATATTTTCTTCAACAACCTGTGGCCCTTCATTCAGTGCACATAAACTCCCCACTCTATCTGGTAACTCTGTATGTCATCCACCACACAAGCTGTCAGTTGCTTTTTCCTTATTTTCTCACTGCTAATGTGATCCCTTCTACAGATGCCCACTAATTTTCTACAAAAGCATATTTTTGCTGCTATTATTACACTCTCACTGCCTTAAAACCCAACATCCATTTCCATTACTTAAATTTCACTCTTCATTTGTTTGCCAACACACCTTCTTATTACATTATTTAAGTTATTACATTCCACTAAATTTTCTCCCAAATCCCTATTTTTCTCATATACAAGGAATCCAGCACCCAGATACAAATTATTTCATTTAACACTATTCTTTTGGCAATCACAGCCACTACTTCACTTTTTTCTCCTGGACTTTCAATTTCATAATGTATCAATATATCACAGACTCTTGGTTATCTTTTGTAATTCATTTTCTGCTAAAATCACTTGGTTATATGCAAATACAATATTGGATACTTGCAAGTTGCTATTTGATCTTATTCCTCTCAGGTTAGTCTTCTTCCACATACTTAAAATATTCAAAATAATTTATAATAAGGAAGGGAGTAAACCACATTCCTGACATAGCCCTCATTCAATTTTTTCCCCCCAACATAAGGTATTAACAGCCTGCCCACCAGATGAAACTAAAATGTTCTACCATATGGATACGGAAAGTATGCTTCCAGTTGCCTGTTTCTTATTGCAAGTTATGGTATGACAATTGCAGTTAAGCCACGACTAAGGCCTACCTTACATACATGCACAACAGTATGCTACAACTGAAATTTATAAAACAACCGAGTTATGAAAAATAAACCTTACCAAATTATCAAACAAAACTTGTAAAACAATACAAGTCCAAGTTACTATGCAGCCAGAATCATTATGAAATGTGAACTGTAATTCAGTCCATTTTCATACCACTATAGTCTTAAGGACAGTGTTAACCTTACAGTTGCATGCAGGACATCTTCCAGTTTCTTTCCAAACTTTTAATGAGCACTTATAACAGCAACATATATGACCAACTTTGCGGTGGACAAATATACCATTTCTTGGGTTTACCAGGCACGTCACACACATGTCAGGTTCAACAATGCCAGAGACATTAGATGCTTCTTGTGAATCAGTTTCACACTTTGAGTCTGTCAGCAATGAAGAACCCTGACTCGATCCCAAACCACTATCCACATGGATGTCTGACAAAGTGTCCACATGTGCAGTGGATAATGACTTTGTCACAGAACTTTCTTTCTTAAGCGAACATGAAGATCTTCTTTTCCTCCTCTTCCTGCGTGGCCGTGGAGGGAAGAAATTCTTTCTAACCTGCAAATAAAATTAAGCGAGACAATATTAGAGCTCATCTAAAACCGCTGCACCATAGTATTTTGAATAACATATCTAAAACAATGCAGATCCCCACAAAATTTGTCTGAAAATCTTACAAAAAATACAATGCAAGATTTGACACACAAATAGGTTAGAAGGCATAGGTGTGGGAGAAAAGCAGGATAAGTGAAGAGTTCATGAACAAATAAATATGACTGGGAAAAAGCAAAAGAAACCAGCTGGCAGTGCACACAGAATGGCACACTGAGGCAGAAGTAGCAACGAGGTGACACCTGTAAACATTTTTCATCTGATCAAATATGCCAGTATGAAAGTGATTTTTCAGCATTCAGGGGTAGTGTTTGCTTGCATTATGACAGATTGGTGTGAACTATGATGCAAATATTTGATGTGCACATATATACACATGTATGACACACACACAAAAGCAAAGTTTCTGTGACAAGGAGGAGTCTAACAGTAGTGTGCAGGGTCAGGCAGTCATTCATCCTACCTCAGTCAATGCCTCTGGACATGTGAAAATGTGTGGAAGTTGATAAGCATTAGTACTTCCTTTTGCAGATCCCAGTGGTTCCATAATAACATGGTTGATAGCCCAAGAAGATATCAAAGAATTCAGTCAATGTGAAAGCTTCAAATTTTGCTTCTAATCTGTCAATAATAAATGTATTACACAAGATACACAATGCTGCACCTACACAATAGAAGTATCAAGACCTGGAAAGTCTTTGCAGAATTAAATACCATATTTACCCAAAAGCCATTTTCTTTCCTAATTTATCACATGAGTAATGGGAGTTGCCTTATAATCACACACAAACGAAAACACATTCCACACAGGTATTTTCCTATAAATTGAAGCTTGTGAAGCAGGGTTGTCGTCTACACAGTGTCACCTTATATTCAGGTAACTATGGTCTATGCTGGTGTTCGCATCTGGCAGCCCAAGCCGGAAAGAAGTCGATATACAAACTGATTCTGCCTTACAAGCCCTATGAACACCAAAGTTTAAAACAGTGTTCTTTAAATTACAGTTGTTCTACATAATATAGGAAAAGCCCAATTACAACCCACAAAATATAGTACAGTTTTTGCCAGATGGAACGCGAGTGAAAGGAAGCACCTTACTTACTTACTCCATGGAGCAGAGTCCTTCTTGAGAAGCTAACCAGTAAACTTTGCAGCAAGTCAAGAAATTCCCCGCATTTATGGGACCCGAAAGTCCTACAGAGGAGAATAACCACTCATTCAAAAGCCATGTGGCCCTGATGTTAGAAAAAAAAGAAATTTCATAATGAAACTTATCTACTGTAGCAGTCTTTTCTGTGTACCAATACTCTACGACTAAATTCAGAGCTGATCAGGACTTGCCTCTATGAGAACCTGTGCAGAAGCCTGGTATGCCAGCCCTGCATCATACTGTTGGACTATAAACTTATATTACCTATGTACATTGTCAACAACATAAAATTAAGACCAAAAGTCTTTGCAAGAAGAAAGTAAACTTCAAGAGTCTGGATCAGATGAAAAAATTACTACTTTTTTAAATTTTACATTTCAGTTTTCTTTTGTAGATTTAAACAATGTGTTGAACATTACTTTCTCCTTCTCCCTTTAACATTAACACTCTTCCGTTAAATGTATATCCCTTTTTGTCCCAAATAAAACGTCTGACAGTAGGCACTCAATTTGATCAGTGCTATGGCTGCAGCAAAAATACGTGCTAAAGGGTAACTGAGTAAAAATGGCCAAAGGTGTGGAGGTAGACAGTCATTGCCACATTGAGAGTTGGAAAGGCAGGGCAGCTGTGTTACAAATTCAGTTTCTTGGAGCGTGGTAAGCCAGATAACTTATGTACTTGGAAGTGCTATGCTATATCAGACACAGTGTCAACATCTTACAAGAAAATACTGCTGATCACCAGGACATGAGGCAAAAGAGTAACTTAATTATCATCGACTGCTGAAGAATAATTCCAAATAAAGAAATGTTACAAAGTTCTGCATTCACCACTATGAAAATGAGAAACAAAATAGCAAAACCATTTCATATTGAGTGTGTGTTGTACACCAATGCACACACCTGGAGCATTAATCCTGTGGTTTCAAACACATAACAAGGAAATTTTTCAAAACATCCACCTTATTGAAAACTGTTTTTGCTCTTTTTTTTTTCATTGGACAGCTCTCATTAATGTACTACAACTACTTACCTTAAAACAAACATCACAGTAGAGAAAGGAAGGTAACTTCTTAGAACGTTTGCACAGCACACATATCTGCCTCTGCCGATTCAGAATAAAACAAAAATACAGAAAGTGGCCAAAATTTTGATACTCCAGTAAATATTTTCTGATGATAGAAATGAAACAACCTGTGCCATTTATGAACTGACACAAAAAGGACTCAGGGAATTAAACTCAATTAGTACAATAAGACAGTCACATTTCTGACATGCAGAAATGACATTCTTTAAAGAGGTCCGGAAATTTGCAACCATGGACTCCACTATACAATTTGTTGAGGAGCAATGAGAAGAAACTTCCCTGACACAAACCACAAAGATGGGTAATTCTGACATCAAAATGCAATTAAAACTGAATGTGTTGGAGCTAACACAGCATGGACATTTGTGTCTACAAACTCCACCATACAATGCCCTGATGCAAAATGAAACAAACATGTTCCGTTCCCTTTCACACTTTTTCCCATGGCAAGACCAATTGCAAACAACAGGAATAATAACACTAAGTCACACAGCTGTTAAATGCTGATGTCAGTCACATGAGACAATACTACTAACTGCAGAACATAGTTGTGAGGCCTGCCACCTTAAAACTTAAGCCCCTCCCTTACTCCCCTCACTCCACTGACATTCCTCACTTGGCCAAGGCATGTTGACATTTAACAAGCATCCTTATGTGGGTGTAGGTTACCAATACTGTAGGTCAGAATGCACAGCTTTACTTCTGCTATTGTTTTTTCCAGAAACTAACATTTTGAGAACACTGTGGTTCAGAATAAAAAAATTCTGAGGAACTCAAGTAGTTAGAAAGACACATCTGACATATACACTGTTTACATGCAAGATTCATAGGGACCAGAAATATGAATACTTGCGGGAAAACAGTGCAGAGGAGAATAAGGATACAGGTTTCATTGTACTGTTTCACCGTTCTGCATGTTACTTGGTTTACTCTTCACTTATTGGGTATTCGATAATATGGCCAAATGAATGATTTTGACACCCAGTGATAAAAACACTTAATTTGTGTTGATGGTTCTTCACAACTATTTCACTAAACAATACTGCCAAACTAATGTAAAACAAGAAGAGAAAAGATTATGGTATACCAGCCTTAGGGGAAGAATTCGGACCAATAAGTGGAACTATGATACAAAATCATGATACCACATGGCTCAGTACCTGACATGATGATGATGATGATGATGATAATGGCCTATCACAACTCAAGCAATCATCAGACACAAATTTACTATCATGGCAGTGAATGTACAGATTATGTCAGGCAAGTTCTATCTCCAGGTACATCACAACTTTCTTCCATTACATTTTCATCTCATCTGTAAGCGAATGACTGACTGACTGAGTGACAAGTGTGTAAAGCCCTATCAGGCAGCACATTATCACCACTGCACTCCTCAGGCATCACCTGCATTTGATGCAACTTACATAAGGAAGGCTATTAAGAATAGTAGTTCTTGTTTTAGCAGTGACCACAAAAATAGGTGTGACTACAAGCAGAAAAAGCAGATATTTATAGCAGGATGGATCTGGGATTTGAAGACCTCTTGTCTGGTAACTGCTCTGTCATCACTCTGCTAACCTATTCACACGTTAACACTGATCAACAACTATTTTACCTTATAACATTTTTCACAGTATCGGAAGAGGGGATTATTGTTCTCATTCTTGCACTGAACACACGTCCAATAATCAGCACGAGGAACCTCAGGATCAATGGTTGGTGGTGAGTCAGAATTCCCAGAGCTGTCAGCAAACAGGCTAAATTCATCATCACAGAGCACCACCATTTCTGCAGCACACTCTATGCCCTGTGGAACAAAGTACGTACGTACATACATGCAACAACATACAGTTTTTGGACTCCTTCAGTCATCCAGTATTTAAAAGATAAAAATAATTAAATCATGTTTCAGAAACAAGATGTCTCCATACTCAGGGTGAGCAAATAACCTACTCATCTAGGCCCATTAGATGGAGTTATCTTTTACTCCTGCACAATCTTTGTCAGTTGGAGTAACATCATATACACACACACACATCCATCCATACATATATATGACCTGTTATATGTAGCTAAAAAGGAAAACATCACTCTGCCATATAGGTTATATTTTTTAAAAAATGCAACAAAATAAACTTTACAATGACTCTTGCTTTTAAACTGATGAATTAATTCTAAGTTGGCAACACAGTGAAAGACCTCCGTTAAGGACTATGAGAAGCACAAACTCTGAACTCATTCGTAAAATTCCAGAAAGGAAACTTAACAGTCAGCATGTACAGGTGCATAATTTAAGCTACCAGATTCTACACAAAGGTCCTCAGTCATATTAAAATATCTCTTTGTATCTAGGCTTGTTTGCCAGCACTATGGGCACTTACTTATTAGTCATCACTTAAGAAAAATAAACATCAGATATCAGTGAACATTTACTCAGTTCAAGAAAGTGTGTTCACTTGCAATACATCTGCCAAGTATGTATCATAGAAGACATATATTGAGAATTTTGTAAAAATATTCCTCATCAACAGTACCATATAAGGGAACAATATACACAACTGCTGAACATTGTTTAATTACAAGTTCAGTGCAGGACAAAAATAGAATACATGAACAAAAGCTTGAGGCATGGTGTATATTAAGTAAAAAACATAAACAGCCAAAATAACACAAAATTTCCTATACATGACTTCAGCATATAGGGAATGCATTCAATATCATATGACATGTGTTACTAAAAGGAACACACTCAAACCATTACATTAAATTAATCCTGACAACATTATTCAGGGAATTAACCCTTTGATGCCAGATTTATGTACTTATTGTACTCTGCAAAAGACCTGGGAATTAAATGGCTACCCATTACTTTCCACGTTCTTGGCTGATAACTTTAGGCTACATTTGGTTTTCTCAGCATCATCCTGTGGGTCAACTAAAGTCGTCTTTGATTACCAAAGGATTAAATGGAGGAGAAAAAATGTATGGCAATCTAGTTTAATTGCAAGAATTTAAGGGTGAAGTTTGAAAGAAAGACAGAAAAAAAAAGTTGTCACTACCTCACAAAAGAACACTGTAGCATGTTAAGAAATATTGTCAGAAGTTTGCAAGGCTTGCTTCACAGCTGGAAGTCAGCAGTCAGAAAGTCTGCTATGCAATAAGGTATGCTGAACTGCAGGGGATATATGGACTCCAAACTCCTGGTGGATGCAAGCTTCATACGTGGTAAACCTCATAACTGCTGTGCTCAGGGATACAATAAGAAGACCTCTACATATATTTAAAAGATGTTTCTGGGTCACAAGAAATCTACTCTGACAGCCTGCTATTAACAACCACATAAGCTGTTTCTGGAAGTAAGTAAAACTCACATCTGTATCAGAGGACAGGCTGCCATCACCAAGAGGGGTCTCCTTCTCTGGAAGACTTGCCACTTCATACTCGACATCCACAGTAACATCATCCGACCAATCACTATGAGTTGTTGTGTCACTTGTATCTGTGACCCAATCTGTATGACAGACATATACAAAACCTGAAAATTAAGTCCCTGGAGAGACCCCATAAAACCTGTTATTTGTTTATGTACATACTAACTGTTCTTGTAACCTCTGATGTAGCTTCCTTGCACAGCAAATACACTTAGTGAGTCTGTGTTTCTACTGTTCAGAACACTGGCAAAACCAGTCTGGAATGCTACTCAGGACAGTTAATACATGTCCCTGAATGTTGAAAAATCTGAAAATCTGGAACCGTCCAAAGCAGTCTACAGTTCTGGGAATTGCCAAAGTCAGATACGGCCAAATCTGGCACATATGGTGGACTGTCCAATTACATTACTGATGTTTCGGTCAAAAAATCCCTGACAGCAAGCGCACCATAAACAGAGCCATTGTCATGATGCAAGATTCAAGTCTTCTCCAACGAAAAGCATTAAGCCCATCAATATTTCTACGTAACAATGCAGGTTAATTGTTTAACCTTCATCAAGAAACTTCACAATGCCCTTGTAATAAAAGGCAGCAGTGTCCTCACTTCAGCTCATGACATGTGCCTTTTGTGGACATGGTAACACTTATTTCTTTCCACTTGGCATTTCATTTGCACTTCACAATGAAAGCACTACGATTCAACACCTCTAACAGGTCTATCCAAAACGTTCTTTCCTGTGGCTAAATGATAAGAAAGATCAGAACATCAAGGACTCTGATCATCATCATTTGGCAGATGAACATCTGACATAATGAATCAAAGTGTGTCAACTTACTACTGGTGAAAAGATCATTATGAGTAAGTCTTTTGCCTGCTTCCACTGTATTTGGAATGTGGAAGTAATATTTGAAAATAAAGGCCAATGGAACACTTTATGTCTCCTATAGTAATATTCCCAGACTGATTTTCTGAATGGCATCTTTATTACATTCACTCACATATAATTCAGTTATCTTTTCAAAGAATAATGAAACAAATTCTTCTGCTGGAGAAAAATCCTCTTCAAAGATAATTTCAATGGTAATATTCTATGAACAGTCACAAAGAGGGCGCAATCTCGTTACACAAGAGTGGTGTTTAATTTATTTATCTGTAGGTTTTCATTTCAATTTTCATCCGATGAGTGGAACTTGTGCAGGATTGCCTGTAACTTCAGTTGGCTTCACCACAGATTATTCATATTTAAGTTGTCTTCCTCCCATGATCCACTTTTTTTTACATCCCCCCCTCCTCCTCTTCACAAGGATATGCATATAAGCAAAATTTCTCTCTCCACTATCCACAGAATTGCATTTATTTCTATGAACCTTTTATATCTTCAGAATAAACAAAACCACACAAAAAAAAAACATTGCATTTCATTGTTGGTAGTCATATGAGAATAAACTTATGCCCAACATCTTACGTCAGGCAGCAATCCTTAGTAGTGTATAAAAGCAGGTTATATGGCAAAGATAATACATAAACTTATACAAAATTATGTACTACAATTCTCATTAAATAACTGAATAATAAGATTTTAGTGAGTGAGTTTGAGATTTTGTTAACAATGATAAATCTTTCACATTACCTGCTTACAGTCAGTGTAAGGTGTCCATAATATGGGGTGTCTAATCTGGGTTAAAGCCACCTGTATTCCTAACAGTACAGCGCAGAGCACATTACTCTTATAACCAGCCAAACGTCCATTTCATATCCGTACAGAACATAAATGTATAGGCACACATTTCAAATAAAGAAAACAACAGTAGTTCAAAAACAACTGTAGCAAGATCATTCTCTGGAATGACCCACATCACACAGCACTAAGACACAGTTCTGGTACATGAGTCTGAACCTTGTAACATAAATTCAAATGAAGAAAACTGCACTGCTGGTGGTCCACCATCTGTATGTAGCTAAAAGACCCACAACCCCCAAAATGAGATTTTCTTAGAAATACATATATCAGTAAACTTCCACATACATTATAAAGTATTATAAGGTATTACAAAAGATCACGTTATGTAGTGCAGACAATACTGTGAATATAATTCAAACTTTCACACACCATTCAAATATGTACCACCAATAATTTTCACTGTTGCACCGTGCATGTTGTTTCGATTATTTCTTTAATATTCCAACTCATGCACCTATTATATACACTTTAAAAAGCACTAAATTCACATTAAAACACTTAAAATTTGCCCTTACATGTTTCGGTCCATTTTTAAGACCATCTTCAGGGGGCTTGTGGAAAGTACTTTGTGCAGTTACCAAACTGAGATCGGTTGATGTACGCTCATCGTCGTACATCAACCGATCTCAACCTGGTAACTGCACAAAGTACTGTCCACGAGACCCCTGCAGATGGTCTTAAAAATGGACCGAAACATGTAGGGGCAAATTTTAAGTGTTTTAATGTGAATTTAGTGCTTTTTAAAGTGTATATAATAGGTGCGTAAGTTGGAATATTAAAGAAATAATGTAGCACCAACTTCACGCTTCATATTAATGAAGCATAAAAATCTGTAAGACAACACAGTCAGCATCAAAAGGGGGTCTGGGTTTATATTAAAACAAGACAAAAGGAGGAACAAGATAAACCTTCAACTTATGAAACATTACCAACCTTGTGATAGCTCAAAACAAAAATGATGCCATCACATAAAAGCATGTTCTTTCTCCATATAGCACTGTAAGAAGGGCAGAATTATGTCAAGAAATGGGATGTATAAGTTTTAAAACAGGCCAAAAACAGTATCCAACATGATAATGCTTCAGTCGGGTGGCTGAAGAATTTCAAGAATGACACAGCAACGAGAAATTTATGTGCTGTGAGTACTGCAGAAAATAAATTTTCCATTGGGGACACATTTCCTCATAATTTCAGAAATATATACTAGTCAATAAAATTTGAAAAACATTACCAGATTTATGGACCTGATGTCACTGGGCCATAATGGAAAGACATAACATGTACTTTAATTTGCAATATGGGGGTTGGAAGGCCACTACAGAACTAAGGTCATGTAAAAAATTACATTAGTATCATGTGATGCAAAAATTCAAGTGGATACAATTAACTTCTTCATTAGGCACATGAGGAGAAACTAGGAGTACGTTCATTCAGCAGCATTAAAAAATATTTCTCACAACTAAAATGTTCTGCACTGAATTCAGGTTTAGAAGCAGTAGCAACACTCAATCAGTATGTCTGTCATAACATGCGGTGCGATAAAACAGTTCCCAGACTAAACTTATTTCTTCATAACAACAACACACATCTTCGAAGTTGATGTCCTCTTCAAAAGAATCTCTATGAGACTCCATACGTTAGGCAGTGTAACTGTGTTAATGTTTAAGGCTTTACATGAAGAGCACTGTATGAAACTTGGCAGCTTTCTCTTAAGATTTTGTTTGAATCATGTTCATATTAAATATCCTTACCTTCAACACCATCATGATTTCTGGGAGGAGAGAAAAGTAAAATGGTGCTAAATCTGGTGAGTAGGGAGGGCATGGAATTGACAGTGACTTTGTTGTTAGCCAAAAATTCAAGCTCAAAGCAGAATGTGGAGGTGTATTTCCATGGTGGTGAAACCAATCACCCAATTCTGCTGTTCATGATGTTTTCAGCACACACTTTCCTCCAGAAGCCACAATGTGTCAATGTAATAATGCTGGTTTACAATTTGCCCTTGTGGAACAAAGTCATGATGTATAATCCCATAAATGTTACAAAAAAGCACACACAAAATGAGCAGGCTCTTCACATTTGGATGTAGGTGAACATGTCTTGTCCCCCCCCCAGGGCACTGAAATGGTGGGCTCTTGCACTTTGACTGCTGCTTGATTTCTGGGCTGTACATGTAAATTCACACCTCATTGCCCACAACTACCTTCAAACGAGACTGTGCATCTTTCCAAGCCTCTCTTGATGTTCCTAACATGTGCTGACATGATTCTCCTTCTGCTCCTCACTCAGCAAGTGCGGCATAAATTTGGCAGTAACCAAGTGCCTGTTCAGGTTGGCTTTAAAAATGATCTAAACTGAACAAAATGAAATTCCCAAAATATTATGAATTTCAATGATAGCAATTCTTCTGTTTTTGAGGACCAGTTCTTTCACATGTTTCATATTTTCATTTGATCAGCTCGTTAACAGACGTCCCCAGCATTTGTCTTCTTCAAGACGGCCCACAGCCTTCGAACTACTTGGAAGATCACCCTGAAACTTGTGTCTTTTCCACTCTCAACATATTTAAAGTTTCTGTAGCATTTTTTTTCACCACAGTTTAATTTGATGCACACATGCTCTTCTTTCAAGATGACCAGCTTCTAGGTAAGCCAAGATCATAAATGAAAGAACACACACTTGTACTTAACAAGACTCTACACAATCATTACACATGCTACAGCATTATTCAAAGCATGACATAAATCAGCCAACTCTATTCTCTCTGCATCTAGCCACAGAAGTTCCTGCCAGCAGCAGTGCCAGTAGTACTGTCATGTCATTGTCACATGGGAAACTATCTGATTGCACCACATAAAACGAAAATACCATACAAACCAGTCTCTTTCCCCTGGACCCAATCATCAATTTCTTCCTCGACATCGCTTGGTTGCTCAGATTCTTCATCCAGCACAAGACGATACCCTAATCTCGCTACCTTGGGAGCAGAACTTGGCCCTACATAAACGCAAAAAGGCAAAATTAAGTCTCTGGATCACATACGGTGTTTTACACAATAATTTCAACAGTAAAGAAATTAGCTACCAAACCCAACATGAGTCATGGGTTCAGCTGCAGTACATTCACTTACTAGCAAATTCAAATGTACAGGGTCTTCCTCCAGAAGAAGTCACTCTGCTTCCATCTTTTCATGAAATGTGAAGTTTGATTACTGTATTAACTGCCTTCCACTGGGCACAGTTCAAGCCACTCTACATAACCACATATTCCTTTTAATGTCTTCATCTCACCTATACCTTGGTCTCCAAATGTCGGTCACTTTCTTCCCTTCATGCTTACAGGTTCGCACTTCAACCCCACTGATCTGACCAAACTAATACCTAACTAATACGCACACACACTATAAAATTCCACATTACAATTAACCATTTCAATGCACACAACAGATACAGTTAAGCAGCAATGCCACATAATGCAGGGCAGACTTGCATTCATGACCATAAAAAACTTGAATTGGTTACGTGTACCCAGCATAATATAGGACTGGCGTTTCCAACATATACATCCAACCAACATAAAACTTCCTACTCAAACAAAATATTCAGTGCTCTGAGAAACAAATATGGGCACACACTTCCGGTTCACTACCAGAAAAACATCCAGCAGATAGCATACATCAATAATTAAGGTTTTCAAGTCCTTCATATTCTCAAGTTCACTCTCTCAGTTAGGGCCAAGGAATGACAACACACAGTGATCCCTAATTTATCTTTACCAATGTTGTAGTAAAGTTAATAATGACAGCTCAAGAATTTATTACTAGAGAACAGGTGAAACTAATCCAGCTTTACTATAAAAGTAACCGGCTGACCCAACAGAGTACCATATGAAAATAATTTCCTCTTCCTACTGCATTGCTTCCTCACCCCCCCCCCCCCCCCCAAT
>Ga0268261_10000966_pt1 | contig 19250 bp, 10 predicted proteins | sample TergutNc150P1_FD_190353 | JGI IMG/M metagenome (GOLD analysis project Ga0268261, IMG submission 190353) | Nasutitermes corniger P1 segment gut microbial community from laboratory colony in Florida, USA - Nc150 P1 (SPAdes) (version 2) | ecosystem: Host-associated > Arthropoda: Insects >...
CCCCCCCCTTTACTACTTAACACAGTCTTTTAAGAATCCATTCCCAAATATTAATTTAAAATCTGTATCTACCAATGAGATAAAAAAATATAATAAAATCTCTTAAACCCAAAAATTCCTCGGGATATGATGGAATATCTACTAAATTGCTAAAAATAAGTTCCTCCTTTATTACCTCACCTTTAACCCATATATGTAACAAATCTATATCTTCAGGAACTTTCCCAGACCGCTTGAAATATGCAGTAGTTAAACCCTTATTTAAAAAAGGTGATAAAACTAAACTTCTTAATTATAGACCTATATCTACATTAAGTTCTTGAAAATTGTTTAAAACGATTCCTACACATACATTCCTTTTATTCCGTAGAAGAATACTTTCAACACAATCTCTTTACAAGCTGAAAATGTTTTCACTTCTCAACCATTATTATAATAATGTTAGTCAAATGTGTAATCTGTGTTCTGTGTTTCACTCACTAAATGTTTGACATTTGTATCTGACAAGTTTCTCTGTTTGTAGCTATGTTTGTGACTGTCAGTTTTGCAACTATGGTTGTCCTATGTATCTTGTTATACAAAGTTTTTGTTCCTCGACTGTATCCAATAACACTTATGTATGACTTGGAATCAGCTTGATTCCAAAGACTAATGTAATTTATGTATCCTATGGTATACTCTGGACATGTTCTATATCCTAAACTTGCAATTGTTTTTGTGGATCTATGGAACATTAAATAAAATGAATGAATGAATTAAATTAAAAAACTACATTTGTAATAAAAAAGTAATATATTTTTTTCTAATTACAATGTGCAATATCAGAGTAATGAACAGTGCCTCTTTGTATGGTATCCTAACTGAAAAAAATAATTCAACACTCACTTCATCTTCTTTTGTCTCTTACTTTCGCCAGTTGGTGTCTCCCTTATAAAATTCCAGCAGTAGTCATCCAGTATATTTGGACTTCATTTTCCACTTTACCCTTTTCCAAATTGGGAAATATCCTGATGGAACGTTTTGCCATGTTCATTGGAGACACCTCCCATATTTTCAGGAATAAAATCCAAATGGGAATTCAGAAAATGAAGTATCGATGGCATATTACACCCCATAGCACTCTATGGTGAAATTAGCTCCTGCACAATTTGCCTAGAATTTTCCACTTTTTCATTGCCAAGAAAGTTTCTATAGACGTTTTCAAATGCCCTTCATGCTCTTCTTTCTATAGAATTCAATTTTGTACTAAAGTCTTGGTCTTTGGATAGTTGTGTAATTTGTAGACCAGTGACAGTTCCGTCTTTCATGTTGGCCTCACTTATTTTGGGACATGTTTGCCTTAAATAGGCAAACTATAAATAAATAAATAAATCCAGTGGCGCTACAGCCCTATAGGGCTTTGGCCGACAGAGCGGCCGCCGCCGGTCAGTGAAGCTAGTGCCAACTTTTTGCGGATAGAGGGGTGTCGCGTGGTCAGCGCAACAGTTCCCCACGGCCGTTAATTAAATAGACAAACCCTACACTTTATTTATCCATTGCCTTGACAGATATTCTTATCAAACCAAGCTTGATATTCACTGGAAGCAAGTAGAGTTTTGACTTAGCCCCTAAAGCAGGATTTACCACATTCTTCTGACCTGGTGGTTGGCCATTCTTTTATTTTGTAGTGTTAGTCCTTCGCTCGGCTGCCCCATTCACATTAAAAGCGGCTGAATTTATTTTATCTGCCTTGCAGCACAGCGTTGCTATAACTTTTAGGTCCGCGCATACTTCTACCGGTGTTCTTCATAGCATATTTTTTTTGCAGCAAATCCTGAAGGTTCTTGTACATTTCTGTCATGTGAACTGCCATGAGCCACTGGGATAGAAGGGAACTCATTTCTATTGTAGAGTAACACTGCCTTCAAACTGACCTTAGATCAATCGGTGAAATGCCTCCATTGCCCAGAAGTGTGATCAAGTTGCATTTCTTCCATTAATTCTTGGATGTTATCGCAGTACACTAGATCACGATCCATTGAGTAATATGTTGCTATGTCTGACTGCCTCTTCCTATAAAATGATAATATTACACTTTTGCAAGAGCATTCCACTGCTTAAGCCATGATCCAAGTAGTTGAGCCTTTGTTTTGCTGCTGTGATAAAATGTCAGTTTTTATAGCGTCCCTTTAGTATGCAGTTTGATATACAGGGACGCTAAACAGCTGGAAGGAAGCCTTTTCAGTTTGAGATATAGTTTGAGTCAGTATTATTCTAGGTATTTAAATGACTTAAATAAGTAAAAATAAATGAATTGCATAAAAAACCTTTGGTCCAGCCTCACATTTCAGTTTTTGGCCATTCAGCTGCAGTATTGCCTGGACAGGCCTTGAGTGTTTTAGGAGATTGAGGCTCCCAGATTTCAAGACAATCGGCACACGAAGGTGGTAAGGTTGTCAGCCTTACACACCAGCTGCCTTTACATCCCAGGAAATATTCCTGTTACTTATTTCTGTTGGAGGCTGAGTCGACCCCAGGGCCACTGCAGTCGGAAGGATTACGCCCGTAAAAGATTCCACTGACACCATCAGGAATCAAACATGCAACCTTCCGGCTTGTAGCGCAGTGCCTTAACCAAGTGACCACCGCGTGCCCCATTGCTGGCTAGTGTAGTCACCTCAAAAGTGCTGTGTGGGAAGACACATTGTTATGATGCAAAATAAACTCGTCCTGCCAAAAATTTGGTCTTTTTAATGAATGCACTTTCATATGCATTTGAAAACTTCAAGGTAGAGTGCTTGGTTGACTTATGAGTTTGCAGGAACATTTCATAAACAATTCCTTTGGTAGCAGGAACACAGAGAAGCATGACCTTAGGTTCTGACAGTTATGCATTTTACAGTTCCACACAGGCTGGGCTGTTCAGTTTGACATTTTGGTGTTTCATTTCTGCATTGTATTGGAAGATGCCATATTTGATCATTGTTCATTATTTTTAGGCAAGTTTGCAGAGTCACAAAAAGTACCTGCTGGCCTTGTCATATGTCTGTTTGCACATACCAAATTGCCTCCCACTTAATGAATTTGCATAAAATTTGATGTTGGCAACTTTTATTAAAACCTTCAAGCAGCTTGAGATTTAGTTAAAATTAGACAGAAATATTGGCACTGTACGTGAAGACCTACTTGAATTTTGCATTGTTGACAGTAACATAAAATCAATCTCTTTGAGCTCAGTGATACTAATAGGCTGTTAGGATAGCCAGAGAGGTATAAGCATTGTGAAGTATTTTATACCTTGACAACAGTATAAAAAGTAATGCATTGTTGAGTTTCCATGGCAGTGCTTTCAATATTTATGTTGTTGAAAATGACATGTAGTTTAAGCCTATGGAACTCATCGTGTTTATGTGGCACCAGCAATTATATATGCATGTTCCAAAGTGTTTTATTATATGTAAGTTGCTTATCTTGTTTAGGGCTTTTTGTAGCAATCTTGCTGAAATGTAGTTTCACATTTTCTCAGTTCATGTACATTTCTTCTCACCAGGTGGTTTATTTTCATTTTTCGTCATTGCAGTCACTTCTCTACTTCTGTATCGGTTCTTGAGGTTTACAGATGGTTGGCTGTTTGATCATGTGTTCCATCTATTGTTCATTCTGTGTGGGCTTGTTGTATATATAAGTGTCCTTGTCAGTAGAAGTTAAATATATATTCTTTGCTCTGACAGTTTATTTCTCTTGTTTTTAATAAACAAACAAAATACTTTCTGAATGAGACGCCCTGTTTTTGGCATGAAGCTGCTGAACCCTTTTTCCTTCTGTAATCTAGTATGTGCCATCTTACAAGTGCTGGCAGTTACTGTACAGAAATGTCAACCAACCATCAAGGTCAATCCAATTGTTAAGTGTTACCCCTGTGTGTTCTTGAGATTTAAATATTGCAGTATTTTCATTATATGCAAAATGTTAGAGGAACCACGGTTAATGTTATTCTCTTAAAATATTTCATTTTATAATAATGTTCTCTGATGTTTGGTTCCTAGTCTGTGGTGTTTTACTTGCATAAAGTTATCTGAGCAGATTTTCTGTTGAGTAGTTTTCTGTGTATTTTTATTTTGTAGGTAACTGCATATTTTTCTGCTCACTACTTTATAAAACACTCACATATTTCACAAATATATGTGTAATTACATATGCGTTTAAGTAGCCTACATCAATGTAAAATTTCAAACTTGCCTGTTAGATTTTCCCCCTTCATGTCGAATGTGCAGGTTGTTCCTGTACCGTTGACTGTATAAGTTTCAGGTTGCCTGCTTGTAGTTGGGTAACCACACTGAAGTAATGTATTCTGCACAGAATTCCTAAAAGTCGGTTTTATTTTAATAATTAGTTTTGTATATAATGCTGCTGTTGGCAGCATGACATACAAGCTATAAAAAAATGTACAGGGTGAGTGTAGTGTATCTTTTTCAGAGTCCCAGCAGTTCCATGTGTAAAATATCTTAATTCTTTCTCCAAAATTCAAACCTAGTCAGATTACACATGTTGAACTTGTTCTTGCTGTTGGAGGTTTTAAATATATCACAGGGAGGTTTTGTGTTGTTAAGGAACATTTATGTTGTGATAATTTGGAGAAAAAATTGTAACATGTAACATACTTTTGCAGCTGTGCTTCAGGAAGGGTGACATAATCACCATAACTCAAAGAGAGGAAGGTGGTTGGTGGGAGGGAACACTTGGAGACAAAACTGGATGGTTTCCCTCCAACTATGTCAAGGATTATAAAACTCAAGGTATAGACAATTACACAGGAGGATGCACTTTTGGGATTAAAAGATTGATGGGCTTTTAATTTTACTAATACCATTACATATGTTATGGAGTGGGTTTAGGGTTTTCTGTTTTGTTGTATTAATGGCCACGATTGTTACGAGGAAATAAAGCAAACATTAACGTACGTAAAAATGATACTTTTAACTGTATTGTCTGTGTTTTGATGTGCTGAAGGTACAGTGATTTCTATACCTTTAGAAGACCAAGTTTTTGTTTGTTTGTTTGTTTGTTTGTTTGTTTGAGATTACTTTAAATGGACACCTTCCTTTTATTGTGCTATAAAGAATATATCTTGGTCAAACTCAGGTGCTCTTTATTGTTATTTGTAGTTTAATAATAACAGTAATAATTAATGACAGTGAAATGTTCAGGTATTGTTTCCTCATGAGTGGGTTGGTCTGTTAAAAACACCCACAGTTTTGTGGCATCTCACTCCCCCCTTTACCCCTTTCAGTCCTATCTGAACTCTTCTTCATAATCTGGGTAGCAAGTAGATATACAGGCATATATTATTACATTTGTTACTTTATTGTGCTGAATCCTTACCCTTTTATTATTTCCTTTAACTTAGTGACAGGCTGTCTGTTACATAGAGCCAAATTATTTATTCTTTGACTGTTGCTGTATCCATTGGGTGAGCTCCTGTATATGGATTTTGGAATACTATTAATAAATGAATAAATAAATAGATATCCCATTTAATCCACATGTTCTGGAAGAGATTATTCTCTCAAACCATATTTTGATTTGACAGCAGTAATTAGTATATGTCTTACAGTTGGCTGGTGCTGGACTAGCCTAATCGGTATAGTGACTAGGCTACAGGCTAGATGGTCCAGGGTTTGAATCCAGGTAGGGGAAAGAGATTTTTCTCAAACTGACAGACTGGCTCTGGCACCCACCCAGTTCCTATTTAATGGGAAACAGGGTTCTTTCCCAGGAGTAAAGCAGCCAAGATGTGAGGTTAACCACTCACCCTCATCTAGTGCTGAGATTAAGAATGAGGGAAGCTGTACTTCTGCTTCTCCTGTATACCTTCATGGCATGGACAGGGAAAATTTTACTCCTTGCAGTTGAGTACAGCAGGTCATCATACTTGTCAGGCAACCCTGGCATGGCTCTAAAGTGATCAGACTTAATTGTATAATTAATGTTCTTGTCTCTATGTGGGAAATCTCTGTTAGTTCAGTCATCACTGCTAGTTAGTAGTCTCTACATTTTGTGAATCATTTGAATAACGTATTGGCAAGACTGATATGAGTGTGGAATGTTTGTTTTTAATTGATTCCTTTACAGCAGAGTACTGTTTCACAGATGTTATTTCATGATACTAATTGTTATGAGTTATTGTCAAGAGTCTTAACTCAGATAAACTGTTTGACTGACAGTAGAATCTTAACTTGCACATTTCCAAAACAAGAACAATGACCTCTAATGCTACTTCATTAAACTGTTACTTGCTTTTTCTGTTAATGCCGTAAGGCTTCACTTCTTTGGAAGTGGTACATTCATTATGCACAATGTTTGTTAAATCATAACACATGTAAATTGAGCTGCACAAAATGAAAAACTTATCAGAACTACTGTTTTATGCTTTTGTCTGGGTTTAATGTTTGGCCAAACCTGTAAATTAAAGTCTTAAGACTCCATCTGTTACTGCACAAAATTACAGGAAGAAAAACTTCACACTTTCTTGAGGGGGGGGGGATCAGTTGGGCCCAGTTTTATTATTGTGTTGCTTGAATTTTATGTAACATAAAATTATATCAATATGTACATAATAAATGTATTTCAGCTGGACTTCTGAATTTATGTTATGCATATAATACCTTGGCTCAGAGTTAATGAACTTGGTGAACTTTGCATGCTGTTTAGTTGTTTTTAGTAGGTTTCTCAATATCTACTGTTCCCTTCTAATAAGTAGTTACCACTTTAAAATGTACTACTTCCAACAGATTCCTCAGCAGTCATAATCTGGCATTTCCTTTACATCACCTGCAAGAAAATGGGGGATGTCATATATCATGATCAGTCAATAGCTATGTTTGTGTTTAATGCAAAGTTATTGAGTGTTTTAGATTTTTCTTATTCAGAAACAACTTCCTTGGCTGGTAAAAATTCACCTACCAAGTTACCTCCGGAGCTTGTTGCTCAGCAGAAGGTCTACCGAAATTTGGTCCTGAAAGATCTGATAGATTCTGAAAAAGCCCATGTTGCTGAACTTCAAGGATTATTGAAGAATTTTCTTCATCCATTGGAGAAATCAGAAATGTGAGTGCTAATTTTATACAATTATCTTTTTATCAATAAAACTTTTATCTTATGCATGTTGAAGCTATGAATCTTGAAGTATTAATTAAACAATTTAATAAAATGTACAAACCATTAATATTGTGTCAGTTTTGCTGCTAAACAATTTTGATGGTCCCAGTAATATGTGGTTTCCCACTGCGATTGAGCGTGATAGGAATAATGTATGTGTGCAGCATATGTTTGTTGCAAATGTACATGTGCATAGAGTAGGTATGCAAATATGAATGCATGCAGAAATGCATGTAGGACTTCCTGTAAGAAAATCTTCATTAGTGACATGTAATCGTAATGAGCAGTTTTGTGTGCTACAGAAGTAATGTGCCGTCACATACATATGAAACAGATGCAACTGTGAATGGAAAATTAACAGCCAATATCTGAGTTGAGTTTCTTAGAATATTTTTGTTATGAAAGAGCACTTATTGCAAGATCCCAACAAGAACTTGTTAAAATCTGCAGCTTTGTTTGAGGTTATTTATATCAGAATCAGAAAATAGTGTAATGGCTGAATGAAATACTTTTTAATTCTTGTTGTCATTGTTATCAGGACATAAGCCATTCTGGGTTTGTTCTCTGCCCATGGATGTTGTTCTCTCATTTTTTCCTTGTTTAACCTATGTTGTGAATTCTTGTTAACTGATGAAATTATTGTATGAGAAAGTAGATATAATGAGAAATTATAAACTTGTTGGGGAACTTTGACCCATTTTGTTCTTCATTTCTAACATATGCTATCAGTGTAGATCAGATTAGCTGGAATATATATTCAAGACCTTTGTATATTTTTCAGAAGTGATTTTTAAGTGCAAAGAAATACTTAAGGTTATTACAATGCAGTCATTTGCATTTGCTGGCGCAGTTTGACAAAAGAAGAATACCGACAGTTGGTGGGTAACATTGGCAATGTTGTGGAGACCCATCAACAATTGCTCTCCGCGTTGGAAGAGTGCAGCCAGCGGCCTCCTGTGGAACAGCGAGTGGGAAAAGTGTTCCTCACTAGTGCCCCTCATATCAAGCAGGTCCATCAAGTTTATTGCTCCTCTCATCCTAAGGCAGTCTGTATTCTTGACAAATACAAGTGAGTACATTTGAGACATAGGTATCCATTTAATACATCATGTTTGGAAGTGTGTCATCCAGTGCTTTGATCCCGATAACCCTTTGGCAGTGAACTGGAAGTGTACTTGAATCAGTATGTCACAGTGGGATATGTCAATACCTCAGAAATTTGGAGGTGAAAGGGTTAAGGCAGTACCCAATAAAGATTCCAAATGGTACTTTGTACTAAAGCTGTATTAGCATATTACATGTTTCCTTAGAGGATAAAGAAATCTGTATTATGCAACATAATTATGTTTGAGGCTGGAGAGTCTTCATGAAATAAAAATAATATAATGGTAGCTAATTGTAAGATGTAGAAGAACCATGTAGTTGTGGCTCTGTACCAAGATTTTATCTTTCTCCATAATGAAATCTTCCAGTGTAATCCTGTGAATGGTTAGATGTTAACTTACTTGGCACTGAATTTCTGCATTTTTCTGTGCTTAAATTGGTGTGTGGTCTTTGCAGGACAGAACTGAATGAATTTATGGAATCCCAGGGTGCTGCTAGCCCAGGTCTTCTTGTCCTTACAACAGGTCTAAGCAAACCATTCCGTCGCCTTGAAAAGTACGCAGGGATGCTCCAGGAGCTAGAAAGACATGTGGAGGAGAATCACCCTGATCGGGGTGATACTCAGAGATCAGTCAGTGTTTACAAAGACATAGCAGTGAGTGTTCATTTTTGCATTCTAACAGCTCATTCCATCTTCCTAAAACCAACTTTGTCTGGTACAGTCCGTCTGACTACCTTATTTTGAAATCCTTTGAACTTAAGTATATAAAGCTACTGTCGTATGAGTAATATTTAGTGTTTTATTTACTAATTCATTTTAAGGGGTTTATTTTTGAAAGAAATAAACAAAACTTTGACACATGTTTTGTATTCTTGAACAGATTTTGAAGAAACTTGATGTATGACACTTGGGTGTGTAATTTACGAGTACAGTTTCTTTCAGTTTAGTCCATTTTGTGGTTATCTCACTATGAGATCTATACATCTTCAGTTCCTTTTACAGATTGTGATAAAGATTTATACACAGCATTTCTGTTACATGAATGTGTCATCATAATTCATTTATTTCATTTTGAGGCCCTTTCCCAAGACCCAGCCAGCCTTGTCTACAGTGGGTACTGGGCCTCTTTCCCAGGGTAAAGTTATCAGTGTACTGCATTGACCACCCACCCCCCTCTAGCCCTGTGGTTGTGAATGAGTAGACCTGTACCTCTACTTGCCCATTTGTACCTTCATTGCATATTGTAGAGTGAAATTTACTTTTATTTGACCTTTAAAGAATGAATAGGTGTTCGTTTGAGAAATTGTTCAGTTCTGATCACTTTTTGCATTTAAATCTTCTCACAGATAACTATAACACAAAAAATTGAAAGATAGTGTGTCATAATAGTTATATGGAGGCATTGGTTGTGTTTTTATGATTACTTACTGGTGACTGGTTTAAGCAAATTTTACTGGAGAAGGCAGAGGCTGTTGTAATTTTGTATGCATTAAGCAAAGTCTGTGATTTTCTAATCACTGGGAGAATTTCCTTAAACTATTCAATGTAATGGTTGAAACAGTGTCTGTATGAGAAAGAGCATTCTATACCTTGTGGACAGAGCTGTTTCACCAATTAGCCTGAATGCGATACTGCTACTTTATGTAGAGAAATTCTGCAAAAAAAAAAAAAAAAACAAGTAAGTCTCTCAGGTACCATTTGTGGGTTGAAAGTAAAAAATTAAGTGTTTTCATATGTGGATAGGAAATGTTACACTAGTGAGGAAATTTTGAAAGTCTCATGAGTACTGGCAAGCACACTGGTGAATTGTATGTTTTTCTCTGCTGCCACTTTAGCAGTCTAAATTTTGGCCTAAGCGCTTGATAGGGAGCAGGAATTCAAGACGTAGGGCATGGTAGTCTTGCCTAAGTATTTCACCACATGCAAATGTTTATTCCAATATTTGTGTATCAGAACTACTCCCATGAAATCAGTCATAGAAAGATGTATCAAAAATAAATGCTTCTGCATAAACAGTAGTATTTGTTTTATTTATTTTTTTTTGCGTGGCTGTATCATTGAACTCTCTTCATAGCCTGATCTAACCTTGAAGGAATGTTAACATTATCTGTCAGGAAACAGATGTTCTTTCAGCATGTTTATTTTACATGAACACATGTGTTTTCCTTATAATCTCCACCAGAGGTGATCTGTAATTCAGCCTGTAGTCCAGTATAATGCCAGTACCTTTAAGTGATTCATCCCCGTTGTGTTCGATGTGTACAAATAAGGAGTAAAGATTTACAAGTCAAAACACAACTATTGTTATGAATATTTATTTTATTTAAGGTGAGAAGGTGACAACATGTTTTGGCCTCTACCACCAGGCCATGATCAGGTCACAAGTAAATAGTAGAACTTGAGGAAGCTAGACACTGTAATACATAAAACTGAGTCTCATAGGATTAAACTGCAACGAGATCTCGTTGTCATTATTCAATATGATAGTATGTATAGCCAGTATAAAATTGTAAAAATGTAAAATTGCAAATATCATAAATTATCAGTATTGGGAACAATTTTGTCTTCATTTATATATTGTTGTTGGTGGGTGTATGGTGGCATGTAGGCAACACAAAGCTGTCAACACATAAAATATAGAAGCATTCGAGTTCGTTGGTATGTAGCTTATTATATATATGAAAATCACTCCGGTGTTTTTGGTGTTTTTGGAGATCATCTACTTTTGCAAATGGTTGTTTTAGTAGATTCAACGAATTACTGGTCGTATGAGGGTACCAGCTGTGCAGAATTTTGTAGCACAGAGTTATTCTGTTATCATGGAGAACTATGGTGTTTTTTAGTAGACAGTAGTTATGTGTATTCCATAATCATGGTCGTAGGTTGGAAGATTAGCACCCTTTCTTTGATTACTCGTGAAATTGGTGTGAGATGGTTCCTGGTATAAGTTTTATGCTTTGTGAGTTTCCACTTTAGAATGATTTTAAGCACATGAATATTTCTTATTTGGTGCTGGTATATCTACAGTGTAGTAAACTCCTCTGTGTAAGGTAGGATACTGAGTATCCTACATGCCACCATACACCCACCAACAACGATACATAAATGAAGACGAAATTATTTTCAATACTGATAATTCATGATATTTGCAATTTTACATTTTTACAATTTTATGCTGGTTATAGATACTATTGTGTAGAATAACGACGAGATCTCATTGCATTTTAATCCTATGAGACTCAGTTTTATAAATTACAGTGTCTAGCTTCCTCACGTCCTACTATTTGCTTGTGACCTGACGATGGCCTGGTGGTAGAGACCGAAACATGTTGTCACCTTGTCACCTTAAATAAAATAAATATTCATAATACTAGTTGTGTTTTGACTTGTGAATCTTTACTCCTTATTTGTATAATGCCAGTAGGTGATGCAGGTCTTGTTTGTGGAATGTTATAAAGTTTCAGGAACTCTTGTCTTGGCTGTTAACACACATTTTAAATTGCCCAAATACATGTATTAATTTTTTTATCTTAATTTTTCTGGAAGGTTATTTGCCATTTAATGGACATCCTTTTTTTTTGGCACTTAAAACGGTTAACAAGGGAATGACGTTAAAAACCTACACTGTCATTCCTTTTCACATTCAACCACAACACCTTCTTCTATACAGTAACCACTGTGCAGTTACTGTGCTTTAAGAGCACAGTGGTTATTGTACTACCTGCCTAAACATTAAAAATTCAGTATGCTTCCCACTGTATATACTTAAGTGTTTTCTGTTATTATTAGCCACAATGGCAGTTTTTTTTTCTCTTAACAGGATTAATTAGGCTTCATAATGGTAACGCTGCTTCCTTTGGGGCAGGAACTGAATTTTTAAACATTATTTGGATGGATTTTTTAATTTGGAGGGTTAGAAGTTGGATAGATAACCGGTTTTCTATTGATTTGTGTAGTCTTCGTGCTCCGCCACACGTCGCCAGAAGGAACTAGAGCTGGAAGTGCTGACAGGTGGTGTCCGAGGCTGGGAAGGAGAGGACCTCTCTTGTCTTGGAGAAATTCTTCATATGGGTTCTGTAGCTGTTTGTCCAGATCACAGGGACCGATACTTGGTTCTTTTCCCCTCCACTTTACTTATTCTCAGTGTTAGTCAACGCATGAGTGCCTTCATATATGAGGTTTGTTTTCATACTAAATGCTGCCTACAGTTAAGAATATAGAGAATCTAGAATATTTATACTTGTATGTAGATGTTCCTTCTTTATCAATATAATTTCAGAAGTTTGTTTTGAAGTCAAAGTCTTGGTAATGTTTTAAAGAAAAACCATCTTATATCAAATGATTCCATTTGAATTCTGACATCAGCAAGGCAATTAATCTTTAGTTCTCTTGGGGTATGAAATTGATAAATAGTGTGCATTGGTTGCAAGCATAAAGATATAACAAATATTTATTAATGTGTATAGTATGACACACTAACACTTATTTGTTTAAGACTGGCAGCAGTAAGCCAGATAGTCACAGGTTCGTCTAGTGCCCAGATAAATGTTTCTTGGAACTAAAGTAAATTACCAGTGTGTGTCATTCCTTTTCCTAGCACAGTGTAGAGCTACATAATCCTTCATTCTGAAGAAAATGGTAGTGTTAGAGGTCATGAATTTACAAGAAGCAAGGTTCATTATTGTAGTTACATGAGAACATTGCTGACCTCTTGGATGTGTCATGAAGGATTGCTAAGGGATTTGAATTTCTGTGATATTTATGTGTATTGTACCAGCCAACCCCCATTATGCTAACCACAGTTTGAACAGAAATACTGGCATTATTGATTTGATTTGAGATCACAGGTGTTTAAAGGGTTAAAACCCAATTATGCTATATATGCCAAAATATTTTGTGCATAGGTGTAAAATGCTAACTGTGCATGTGCTTTGCTGTATTTCAGGGAAAATTACCGTTAACGGGAATACATGTCACAAAACTGGAAGATACGGAATCTTATAAGAATGGATTTGAAATAACAGGTTAGTGTTCCATGCATTAGTGCATGAAATCGAAGACCAAGGAGTGTTTAGTACAACATTTTCAGTGTGAATTCTGAGTTTAAAGCATTTTTTTACATTTTCAGTGTCTTAACACAGATGGAATGCACATTTCTTTTGTTGCCAGGAGATAAATCCAGACATCATCATGAAGTGTTTTTTGGCGTTTGACAGCCATATGATCAAAGAGGATTATTGTATGGAAGATAAAAAGTTTCATGTTTACATCATCACATTCTTAAAATATTTCTTGTAGGTTAAATGGTATTGAAATGTTGAAGGAAGGAAATGATGATAAATATGGTTAAGAAGTGAACTTTAAATTATTCTTTGTGCTCTTTAAAACCGATATCCTTGCTCGGCATGTGCAGTGTGAAAGTGTTATTTTGCTGGCGGTTTTATTGAGAGGGTTTTAGATGAAATGTAATGAAAATATGTAAATGATGTGTGGATAATTTCTCTGATTCTGAACTTGGGTTTCATGTGAACTGTTGGTACAAATCATCCAGACTGAACCAAAGTTCAGTACACTGTTCAGGTTGTTGTACAGTTCTGGAGTGGTAGCTGTGTTTCGACTTGCATATGTAATGAGCAGTGTCAATATGCACATGTCTTAGAACTTCTAAATTTTGCACCATATTGCACATACGCTTTATAGATATTTTGAAGTTTATTGTATTTAGCCATCATTAATAAATTCAGATGAGAAAACAGTACTAGAATTTTATAACATCAAATGATTTTTACGTATTATATGGCTGAGCACAGGCACTACTGGGGAAGGACAGTGATAGGAAATTCGGAATTATGAAGTAAGGCAATATCAGGATTATCCTATATCTTATGAAATGATTGGGGGCATTGATAAAGGTAAAGGTAATAAAAGTAGAGGAGTGTGATAAGACTTAATTTGCACTTATTAAGTATACACTTTGAACAGCACCATACTCACTAGAAATATCAAGGATTTTATGCTAATGATAAGATGCTACCTATATCTTGTTACTGGCTGCTCATTATATTTGTTTAAAACATTCTAGCTCACTGGCTGTGACAGAATTTTCTCTCAAGCTGCTTATATCTACTGTACTTTGTGGCTTGAAGTCTCAGAATTTTTTCCATTTAAAATATTAAAGCATTGCAACATTCACCGTTTCTGCAGGGCCTGATGTTCAGATAACTGAGGCAACAGAAGTTGATCACAGTAGTCTCCATTATCTCCTGCTATTCTTCCTGTCTATTGTATGTGTGCAGTTTGCATGAAGTCTGTAGGGTATTGTAATTATTATACTGCCTGGTACTCTGTTGTACCAGTGTTGGCAGTACTGAAAAAATTAATTTAAAAATAATATGTTTTATAGGTCCCATGATTGAACCAATTCTAGCAGTGTGTCAAACCAAAGATGATCAGCACACATGGGTAGAACTCTTGAAACAACAGATTCGCACAGTGCGCAAGTCTTCTGTGTCATCTCCGTCTCCAACCACCTCACCACCGCCTGTTAAGCCCCATCCTCTGCCTCCGCCTCATGTAAGTCATCATCGAGCATCACCTTATTCTGAACTTACTGCTTTCTTTGCTGATCTGGTTCAGCGTGGTGTAATAACAAGAAAAATTTTAAAATGTTTACTATATACACAATTCAAAGAGGATGGAGTTGGTGTTAATATTCTAGGGGTAAAAATTCGTCGCAGTCATAAAGTTGAGTGTGTCATATTTCCAACTCGGGTTCGCATGGGAACCTACACTGCGAAGCAGACTTGGCTAAAGTCTTGTACAACAGAAGAGGATTCTGATGAGAATGATGATTCCAGTTCTGATGCATCCACGAACAGCAGATTGTCTCCACAGGAAATGGAATCTTCAGGTTGTAAATCTGGACGTTTGGAGAGACAAAATGCTGTTGATTATGGAAGTGATGATAGCTCAGTAAGCAGCTGTGAGAGCAATCCATTTCGTTTTGTCCACTATTACAGTCCAAAATGTGATGGTAGTGTACAAGGTAGTGAGGGATTTGCAGATGAAACGAATGCTAGACTTGTTGAATCTGATTGTGGAAGTGTTGGTACTAAAAGTGATTTACATCAAGGTCATATTACTCCACAGGGGAAGTCAGAAGATGTGAAATTTGGTTCTACGCTTGTTAGTTGTAAACAGATAGGTGATAGGTCTCCCTGTCTTTTAGCCACTAAGCAGTCCAGTGAATCAAGTTTTGAAAGAACGTCAGCACATAGGTCATTCCCATGTGTTGTGTGTGAGGACTTGACACAGCTGGATGAAGTTACCCTCAAAGAACCAACAGAGCCCAAGGGATCGTGTCCACAAGCCCGGAAGAGCCTTCCAGTATTTGGACATGATAACTTCTGCCGGCCTGAGCCTGCACCACTATATGTTCCAAGTTGTCATTTCACAAGTGAGAAGGATCTGTATACATCTTGCCATGGAGTTTGCCTTAATCCTAAACCACAGCTGTCACATTCTATGCCAGTTTTACCTCAAGAACCGTACTCGCCAGCCACAACACATTCTTCTAGTTTAAATATACCAGCTAATGTGATACCTGTTCCTACTGCAGTCTTGGCAGAGTTGTTGTACAACCTGGAACCAATCAGTGACAGCCCAATTTCTAAGTTAGTGCACCAACAAGAAAGTGCCTCCAGTGACCATAGTGTGGAGAGCATCCAGACAGTACGTGATATTCCAACCAGTGTTTCAGTGACTAGCACAGCTGTGACAAAAAATTCAGATTTTTCAAAATCATGTTTAAAAACTTCAGTATCTTCTCCTAGAACAACAAATTCCATTAGGTGTAATAGTCCATCAGGCTCTAGTCGTTTGAGCAGCAGCAGACATCATCATGGAATGGGAATTAAACCTTCAGTACCCAGGAGATGTTACAGTTACCACTACATTAGTATAGTTGAAAGCAATTGTACTGATACAGATAGATGTACCAATACTGAGCACTGTCGTTGCTGTGGTGAGGTTCCCTGTAGTTCACGTTCTTCAGACTCTGGACTGGCTGATATAGCTGGTAATTCCACTTTACCTTCACCTGACATGTCAGGTCTCCTGCACGACCAAGATGCTGTAATGTGCTGCCTGAAACCTGCTGCAGGCCCAGGAAATTGTCTTGGTATGGCTACGTCTGAAACTGCTTTTGCTTCGTCAGTTACTCCTCGGGAGAGTGAAGAGTTAGATGAACAAAATTATGAAGCCCAGTGTGTATGCACATCACCTTTTGGTTCAACTCCCAGAACTTCTGCACAAGCCTCCCTTACCTCTGAGAAAATCTTTGTGGGATCAGTGGATTCAGTGGCTCCTCCTGTTACTTCAACCAGTTTGGATTGTTCCCCATTGTCAGCTGCCCAGCCATGGAGTAGCAGCAGTGAAATGAAAGAAGCCCACCTTAATGTGGGCGGTATCTATCGCTCTGGAATGTATGCTCATTGGTGGCTCAAGACTAAGCTTCCTGCCTTGGCTGTGAGGTCTGAGGAGTCAACGTACAGACACAAGTCATACATGTCTCTTCCACAAACAGGCAAGGTTTCTGTGTTGAAACTCTTATGTAAAATACTAATGGAATCCACAGTTCAAAAGATGTGAAGTTTTTCACTTAAAAAATGCATTTTTGGGATTCCCTTTTTCATTCCAAATTCAGCATAAGATGGTTTAAGCTTATGGAAAGCTTTTTATAAACTGGATCCTTGTGAAATGTTTGAGAGACTGTTGCTGTTTCATAAAAACATCTAAGGTAGAGAACATAAAGGGCTGTGACAGATAATATGTTGTTATCCACCTGCTGTCATGTTGAAATGTGATACTGGCTTAATATTATTGTACTGCTTTCTGTACCTCTGGTTTTTAAAAGAAGGGATGGTAGTTTGTAGGAAGTATAAGAATGTTACATTTTAGGATTTCAATTGACAGTCATAACACAACCACTGTATGTTGTTCTTATTTATTTGTCAGAGTGACTACATGTTTCGGCCCTCATTAGGCCATCATCAGGTCACAATTATACCATGGCCTAATGAGGGCCGAAACATGTAGTCACTCTGACAAATAAATAAGAACAACATACAGTAGTTGTGTTATGACTGTCAATTGAAATCCTAATTTGTACTTCGAACACAACGGGGATGAACCACCTCAAGATGTTACATTTTATAACTACATTGTTTTCATACGTTCACATTTTAATAAACTTAGAAGCAGAATTCCCATGACAACTTTTTAAATTTGCCTGTTGCCCCTGGGAACTTCAGTGGTTTCATACCTAACTTTAAGTGGAAGTAACTGTGGAATCCATGAGCCTTGCAATCTTACAGTTGTTTGGAGTCTGCAATTAACATCTAATTCTACAAATTGCTTGATTTGAAAGTGAATATTCTGAGTTTATTTGTGCAGTGATAACTTTTTGTACAGTGATTACCACTTCATATAATACAGAGAGTGGCCAGCTTATTTTGGTTAAAATAAGAATGACCTTGCCTGTTTTACAACTACTTTGTAGATTTAGATTAGAAACATTTCTACTTATTGTAGTAAATATCTTACTCTGAGATCTGCATGTTCTATGTTTAACTACTGAGGTGTAGATACTGTATGTACGTGTATTTGAGATTGACACAAAACTGATATAATAGTTGACTGGTTTCACAACAAGCTTGCCTGTGTTGAGTTTAATTGTGAAATTATATTTGTGAGATAATTACAGCAGTAAAGAGTTACGAGACTGTCAAAATCTTTATGAACAGAAGATGAAGTAAATGACCTTGAAATGAACAAAATTATTAGTAATACATATGGTGCATAAAGGTGTTTAAGAGTGGTTGCCTACTGAAGAAGTGTGCTCAAGTGGTAACACTTGTGACTTGGATTCAGCAGTTTGCCATGCTTGAATTTTGGCAGGTACTGGATGGAATAGACTCTGAGTGATTTCCTCCCCAGTCCTTTCAGTTTCTACAAACATGGTCATGTGACATCATTTGGTGCTAAATAACCTCTGCATTTGCTACATCATTATTAAATGACACACAATTCAGCAAGGGCTACAATTCTAAATGGTGGCCAAGAAGTCACTGTAAAACAGTGTACTTACCATGCATTACCTGTATGTGCATGGGATGTGATGTGCACTGTGAAATTTGAAGGTGCAGCAGACAGCACATGGCATTCACATAGAGGTAAATGAGTATGCAAGTAGGAGTATGGTGATTTCTTGGCAACTCTGTAGACGTAATTTGGTTAAGATCAAGAGTGTTACTGTACATGCTGCAAATTTTCACTCAATTCTGAATGTGTGATAGAATTTTACTCAGTTATTGTATGTACAGGATGGTTAGTGTACTTTGTTAGACAGAGAATGCAGTATACTGCACATCCAAATTTTAATATCTGATCCTGATGTTGATTAGGGTGAACTTCCTGTTAAGGGTCTGGCCACACAGAAAGCAGGCTGCCGCGGTGGGCAGCTGTCTGTGCCCGCGGCGGGAAAGCCGTCGAATTGTATTAAGTAAGACTGCACCATCCCCATCAAACAGAAGGCAGGCTGATGTGGCGGACGTCAGCCTGTCTTCTGTTTGACGGGAATGATTTAGTCTTACGTAATACAGTTCGAAGACCTTCCCGCTGCGGGCACAAATTGCTGCCCGCTGCGGCAACCTGCTTTCTGTGTGGCCAGGCCCTAAAAAGATGAAAAAGTCACTTGCCATTGATAAAATTCGAGTGGGACTGTAAAATATTTTGTTTTGAGGTCTTTCATTTTTTTTGTTCAGTGCAGAATTGATTGGAAAATAGGCTGTAAAAGTATGTTCACACTGGCATAGCAGTGGTGAATTTTTGGAAGACATGCATTGAGGATGACAGGGCTGACTGTCTTGAGGAATACATTGTGAGCAGTTCAGGTATTTTTTAACAATGTGGTTATTTTTCTTTGATTTACTCTTTTTTTTGAGGGGGG
>Ga0268261_10000967_pt1 | contig 19247 bp, 17 predicted proteins | sample TergutNc150P1_FD_190353 | JGI IMG/M metagenome (GOLD analysis project Ga0268261, IMG submission 190353) | Nasutitermes corniger P1 segment gut microbial community from laboratory colony in Florida, USA - Nc150 P1 (SPAdes) (version 2) | ecosystem: Host-associated > Arthropoda: Insects >...
GGCTGAAAATAGCTTAAGCCAATTAGAAGGAGGGTGACGGGGTAGGGGTGGGTCAGTTTACAAGGCCGGTTGTGAAGGGATAATGACCCACATGGAGGTCGCGGGCGGGTATGTGAAACAGAATGGCTTGTGTTAGGGTGGCCATGGGATGGCAGGTCAAAACTATTGTGTTGTAGGAGGTTGTCTTCTTTCCTTAAGCTTGTGTAGAAGGGGCTTCCAAGATTTGCTTAAGGCAAATGCTGGCCAAACATAACATCAAAAGTGTCGCCCTACCACCTAGAAAAATATTCGGCCACCTTCCTCCTGTTAAAGATGCACTGGGATTAAGAACACCGGGAGTATACAGCATCCCATGTGAATGCGGCAGGGTTTATATTGGACAAAGCGGTCGATCAGTCCAACTCCGTATCAAGGAGCACAATAGACATATAAGACTGGCACAACCTGACAAATCAGCAGTAGCGGAACACAGCATTAACCATGGCCACATAATTAAACTACAGGATTCTAAACTCCTCTCCGCTAAAACTGGATACATGGATCGGCTCATCAGGGAAGCTATTGAACTGGAAATGCACCCACACAATATGAACAGAGAAGATGGCCTGACCTTAAGCAAATCTTGGAAGCCCCGTCTACACAAGCTTAAGGAAAGAAGACAACCTCCTACAACACAATAGTTTTGACCTGCCATCCCATGGCCACCCTAACACGAGCCATTCTGTTTCACATACCCGCCCGCGACCTCCATGTGTGTCATTATCGCTTCACAACCGGCCTTGTAAACTGACCCACCCCTACCCTGTCACCCTCCTTCTAATTGGCTTAAGCTATTTTCAGCCAAACCCTCTCTCATATGTTTACCCCAACTATTCTCAAATTTAGTCATTATTAACCTACTTGCCTATGAAGATGGAACAGACAGAGTGTTCTGAAACGTCGGCATATAAAATTCAGACGCTGGGGAATTACCCAGAAGGAAACATACAACATACAGAACACGGCAAAAGTTTGAAATCAAGAATGTTTTTTCATGTTGGGGAAGAGATGAAAGTCTGAAGGTGCCAGATCCAGGCTGTAGGGCGGGTGCTCAAGAATTTCCCAGCCCCCTTCTTCCAAAAGATTTACTGTCGCATGAGCTGTATGCGGTCGAGCATTGTCATGCAACAACAGCACCCTCTTGTCTGACATCTGAGGCCTCTTGCGTTCAACAGCTCTCTGAAGTTTTTTGAGAGTTGTCTGATAAGCAGCAGAATTGACTGTTTCATTAGGAGGAGTATAGTGCAACAGAAGCACACCGTGCATGTCCCAAAACACTGTCGTCATCAGTTACCCAGGGCTGGTTGATGTCTTGAATTTTTTTATATTGGGTGACCCTGGTTGCTTCCACGCCATTGATTGCGCTTTTGTCTCAGGACAGTACTGGTGCACCCAAGTTTCATCCCCAGTAATGACTTGCTCCAAGAAATCCTCACCATGATCATTAAAGCGGAGGAGATGAGTGAGGGATGCACCCATACAGTTTTTTTTTTGTGGTCCTCTGTCAGTTGTCGAGGGACCCACTTGCTCGCTCGCCCCTTTGTTCATCTGTCATACTCACGCGACACCCACTAAATTCCTGACACCATTTTCACACATGCTGCAAGGTCATCACATTAGAGCCATAAACTGCTTGAATTTCATGATGAATTTCAATTGGAGCTGTCCCTTTAGCCCACAGAAACCGAATAACTGATCGAACTTCTTGTGTCCACACACACACAGTACAGTACCCATTGCGGAACTGTGTTGTCCATGAAAATTGCGGAGCTAGATCTATGAAAGTGCTTCCATCTAGCGATCAATGTCTGAACTTTAAGTGAATAAAGAGGCATCTCACTATGTGAAGTTATTTGGTGGCGATGAAATAGGGAACCTTACTTTCTGACTTCTCCTCGTAGCTGAATTATAACCCATATAATCTAATAAATATAAAGTTGTGTATGACTATATCATATATATTTATATTAGAATTGTGTGAATATCAGCCTGGGCACAGAATTCTCTGATTAATGGGTTTAAAGTTTTTGCTGCATGTCGCTGAGGATTCATATCTTCTTCCATGTGATACTGTGTTGTTGGGTGAGAGGTTTCTGGTGTTTTAAAAGGTCATGGTGCCTCCCTGTTCATGGTCAGTCAGTTCTTGGATAGCTTGACCTTTGAAATACTTGGTGAACCACTCATTCAAGAACACAGTGTCACATTCCACAAGGCTTTAATCCTGTTTTAATTAAGGTTTTGCATGGCTTGCTTCCTTCCCTCAATGCATATGTCAGGATAGTATTTATGTTAGATTACTACCATTTCATTCTATGTCATTATTTACTATCATCAAGTCATTTGAGTCTATACATAGTTACTTGATAAGTTTCCATTAAATAAATGCTACTAAATCTTCCAAGCCTGCAGATTGCCTACAGGCCTACTGGCTGAGATTTCTCTAATCCCATTTCTACCAGGAAAATGGCAGTACAGTACTGTATAATAATCTTTGAGTATGTTGACACCCTTCCCATCAATTGGTTCTATTTGTCCTGTGCAGTTGATAAAGTGTCATTCACTGTTGTTATCAGTATGTTGTTGTTGTGCTGCTAAAAGATATGTATTTGAAGTTCAACATTGTCATTCTGTTTTGTGCTTCTTTAACAGGAATTTCAAACCACTGAGGTAAGTATCTGAAAACAGTTGGCAGTACTTGGATTTGTACAGAACTGATATTACGAGGGTGAGTCAATAATTATCGGCAGTGTATGTTGAACATTTATTACAACAGTTGCAGAGATCTTACAAGTACAGCATTTTTCAAAATAATCCCCTTGCTTATTGATGCATGGGGTCCATTGTCATACAGTCTTCTTTATGCCCCCAGAATGAAAAGTTTTGGGCTCTGTGACAATCCATGCATGCACCATTTTCTTGCTGGTTTGGCTCTTTTCACATGTTTAATACTTGTGTGACTATTTTTAAACCTCTCAATCCACCATAGACTTCATTGTGACACAACACTGTTCCCATACTGCACTGATATCCCTTATGCATTGAAGCACCTGCTACACCCACAGCCCATAAGATATGGATTAGTACTCGCTGCTCTTCTTTTGTCCAAATGACAGGCAGGATGGCATGAAACTCATGACAGAAATGCACTGTCAAGGTCAAACTTGCATCACAATTTTAGGAGAGAGTGAGACCCTGTATATTGTGTCATGCTCAACCAGCAGTGTAACCAGCAACAAAAAATATACCTACATTGTAGATAACTATTGACTCACCTCCATAAAATTAGATATGAGGGGTCATTGCACATACTAAATCAAGTGTGCCCAGTAAAACTAATGGTGTCATGGAAGGCATTGAATATTTAACATGCTGACTGAGGAATTCTTACTTCATTTATTTTTCTGTCAGATGCTGTATTTTGACTGTAAAGATGTTCATTACATCACAGTCCAAACAGGGAATTTCATTAGTCACTAATAAAGAGGTGATACACACTAAAACAAAATTGATAACTATGTTAAATAAATGAAAATTGTAAATGTATTGAATAAGTTGTTAGTATTGATGATGTTTAGGACTGAGTTATATAAATTGAGCTGACGAAGTTATCCTTGTATAATAAAAATGGGACAGAATTATCCTTGCATATTAATTAAGTCAAAGAAGTTGCCTTTTTATGCTGCGAAGGCAGCACAGAATTTATCCTTGCATACCAATAACGGGACAAGTTATTCTTGTATAACTCATAGGGTGACAAAATTTTATGTTACTCATACCATGAATTTTCTTATATTCATTATATTGACCAACAAATGCACTTAATGAAATACAGTAAATTACACATTATGAAGCACAATTTATGATAAGCACCAACCCCTACATGTTTCGGTACCTGAGTGCCATCTTCAGGGAATCTACGAACTCAAGGGGTCACAAGTCCAACACTCATTTCAGGTAATAATCATCCTCACTGTCATCTTTAAAATATTAAAACCTTAAAATTCCAGAATATATAAATTTGGCAAGTATAAGCCAACACTGCTGTGACACCAAAAGTAAACAATAGTGAGCCTAATGATATAAACGGCTGCACGCTTCTCATAGAAGGGGCTCACTGTTGTATCACAGCAATGTGGGCTTGTACTTGTCAACTTTATGTACTCTAGAATTTTAACATTTTAATATTTCAAAGATGACAGCAAGGGTGATTAATACCAGAAGTGGAGTGTTGGGCTTGTTATTCCTTGTGTTCATAGATTTCCTGAAGATGGCACTCTAGTGCCAAAACATGTAGGGGTTGATACTTGTAAATTGTGTTTTATAGTTTGTAATTTATTGTATTTTATTAAGTGCATTTGTTGTTTAATATACTGAAGGTGACAAAAGTTGTCATTTTATGCTAACAAGGTAACTGAAATTTCCTTATGTACAGATGAGTGTCAGAAGGTATCTTGGTATACTAAAAAGGTGACTAAGCATTTATACTTTTATACCAGTAAGGGGACTGAGAATTTAGCCTTCTATAAAAATAAGGTAATAGGAGCTGTCTCTTCACCTCAGCAAGGTTACAGGTTATCCTTGTATACTAATAAGATGACATGAGTTGCAAGATCTGAGGTTCTCACAGAAGTGTTGAGTCTTCAGTGAATAAATTATCCTTCCATATGAATCATGTGACTGAGAGGTTATACTTTTATACCAGGACCCTGAGACCAAGAAGTTACTGAATGAATGCATTTTATTGACATTTTGTAACTGATCTTACTGTTCCGAGCAATGCGTGTGGATCCAAGAAGAGTTTATATGCCTTTTAAAGAAGGCCGAAGGGTTTAGAATAGTATACAAATGGTGCTACATCATGGTTACCTCAGATGTGGGTCATAGCACAGAAAAATAGCTTAATTTAGCTACTCACATGCAGTTCTGATTTAACAACCAAAATATGAATTGAAATAGTTGATGTGTTCTCTGGTGGCTGCAGTTCCAGTTGTTATTTTATCTTTGTTAGATCTGTGTTGTATGAGCTGAAGTCTTATGAGTCAGCGATTGCTCTGACACCAATCCAGTTGCCACCACGCAGTAAAGTGATGGAGGTTGCTGTCAGCAGTACACACATCATTGCTGTGACTACAGGTGTCGTAGTCCTTATTTACATGATGCTTCTCACAGGACTTAAAAGCCTCAAAGTCTGTGCAGAAAAATTTAGGCAAATATCCCTTAGGGAGATGCAGAGTGGACAAATGTTCTATTTGTGTATGAAAAGGCATACAGGAAACTATAGTGTAGCTAGAGGCTGAATAATTAGGTTTGAACAGAATGTTTGTGGAAGATGCTCACACCTGAGCTAAAACAAACTCTTATGGTAGTGATTACTTTGATGGCTTTTAAGGGACATGTCAACACATAGGACATATGTAAAACTTTCAGCACACAGGTCCCACAAAAAGTCCTAGTGTGAGAGGGAACTTACGCTGCACTCATTACATGCACAATACCATTCGCACTTTTGGACACTGCTGACTTATTTTCTGTTGGGCATTTCCATCACACAGTAAATCTTAATTCACTGTATGTATTTTTTCCAGTTACTTTTTAATTGCTTGTGTACCAATAACAAATCAGACTCACAGAATTTGAACATTTTGTTTTTCTGGAGTCCGCACTGTTTGTTAGTGTGTGATTAAAATCCTTTGGTAGGGTAAGGACATCATAGGCAAATTGAAATCACTTTTTTCCAACATTTACCTCAAAGGAGAGGTGTTAATGGACCAAGAAAATTTAATGGAACAGCTCCATTTAAGATATGCAACCTTAGGAATTAACTCAGATACACCGAATATGGATCTTGAGTCCTCAGACGTGCAGTGCACTGCTGTGTTCAATCAGTATGATAGTGTACTGTGCTGTATGTAGCGCACGTGGGAAGAATGAGAGATACATAAAGTTTTGATTACACATTTTTGAGGTATGAGGCCACTTGGCAGACCTAGCTGCAAATTGGGGGACATTCTTTAGATGCAGATAGGGCGTGAGAGTAAGGACTGGATCCATGAACCAGGCTTAAGTCCATTTGCATGATGTTGTGGACATGGTAGTGACCCTGAGCCAAGTGGACATTGAATTGCTTTTTGGAATATTGGGAACTCTAGAGACCAATCAGTGGGGTATATGTTGGTGCAGGTGGTTGAGACATTGCACTACAAGTCACATGATTGTGGGTTCAATTCCAGATGGGATCGTAGGGGTTTTTCACTGACTTATTTCTTCCAGCCACACTATAGCCCTGGGGTTGACTCAGCCCCCAAAATAAATGAGTGCCCAGGGTATCTCCTGGGACTAAAGGCAACCAGTGCATAGGGCTGATGAACTTACCACCCTCATGTGCCGATTGTATAGAAATTTTGGGAGCCTCAACCTCCTGGAGCCCTAAGGGTCTTTCCAGGTCTGTATAGGGGTTGCACTGCATAACGTGATCATTACTGTACCTACTCCACAGTTCTGTAGTGAGAATGTGTGGTATAACATAATCAGGGATGAGAGAAGAGAGGTTGCTGTTGATGCCAGGTGACTGTGAGTTCTTCTGTGTGGAATCTCGCTTGCACTAGCGAGCTTTTAGGCAAGAAGTTTTGTGCCCTCTCATGGTATATCTTTGAGAGGTTGGAATTCAGTAACAGGTAATATGTGGTATCTGTTCACTTTATGGGACATGGATTTGTTGTCCAGAGGAGTATGTAGTCAAATACTGGTAATTTAATTTCGGTCTTGCAAAGATTGGGGCTAACATATGAGCTTTGTGATGTTGATTTGAGTTGTACTCTAGCAGCCTTATAAGACAGGCTAAGTTTCTGTTTTGGAATCCTTAATGTCAGATTACATTATTTTGTTTTATGTGTTGAAATATTATAGTCATCAGTTTATATTTTTTTACATTATGTTTATCTGAACAACTTTTGTTTTATGTTATAACCTGTTACATTGTATGGGGTATGGTTGGGATTCCTTTTCCCAAACACCAAATGGCCACTATGAAACTGGTAACCCACATCTGCTTGATGGGCTTGGTTCAGTGGTTCCATAAAAGGCAGGAATTTTCTTGACTGGTTAAGTGGTTATTAACTTTGTAAAAGTACTTAGCTGCATGAAGTCAGTGAAATAGTGTTGCAAATGTGTATGCTTACAGAGATGCTGGTGTACAGTTGGGGTGAGGGGAAGAGAGGCCAGCTGGGGCATGGTGAGACAGAAGCCTGGCGACAGCACCCTGAAGTTGTGGAGGCTTTAAGGGGGAAGAGTATCAACAGGTAAGTCAGAGAGGGTCAAAAATAAGTGTGAGTAAATTAGATGAGAATATGAGATGTGGTCTATCACTGGCACACAAGAAGGAACCTGGTATTCTAGTCTAGGGCACTGGACTCAGATACAGGAGATATCAGGTTTAAACTGGCTGGATTCATTCAGTTGCTGACCATAAACTCCAGCATGGACAAGGCAGAGTTAGTTGGAGCCCTGTCACGATGCAGAAACATGTTTCCATTGTACCATTTCTCAGGGTGATGAAAAGCATGATCATCAGGCTTGTCACTCTGGGGTAGACCTGGATTCTGATGTTTGTGATTTAATTGTTCATAAAAGTTTTATTCATCTGATGGAATTATGCATATCAAGACTGCTTCATGTGTGTGTGTGTGTGTGTGTTTTTCTACACACACACACACACACATGTAAAAAAATTATCTCTTAGCATGTGTAACAATAAGGAAGAGATGAGCTTTAATACTGATTGTTCTGTTTGTTGATTCATTCAGTTTATAGGTTGATGTAAACTTCGCCAGTTTCAGTGCATACCGAGAAAGTGTCAGTAGTTGGATGTGATTTAATGGTTTCTTAACTGTAAGGGTAGAGCTCATCATATTCTTAGTTATTTGTTTTTCATTTACATGGTTTCGGTTATGATGTTTTTGTTGTGTAAGCACTGGGAAGATGTCTAAAATACTGACATTAACAGTGTTTTCTTTTAAGCCAGTTTTGTGCTGTTCACAAGGGGCATAAAATACTACCATTAACAAATGGCCCATCTAGATTAACGGAACAAACGCTGGGGAACTTCCATGCATTGCGTTTGTTTCTGAACTTGTTCATTTTTCAAAGTAATAAGACAACTATACTATGGTGAGAGTGCTTCACGAAAATGGTATTATTCATCATGTTAGGGTGACAAAATCGACAAGGATGAACTGGGGCACTTTATGGAAGACAGAAGCAATCATACAACTTTTAATGAGATATCCTGAAAGAAAGAGACCACTTTGGAGATTTGGGTTTAGATGAAGAGTAATATTAACCCATTGCTCGACTTTGAACATTGCTGATGTGTGTTGTGTTTAGTGCCAAGTGACTGACTAGCACAGTTTTCAGTGTTACTTGAAAGCAGCGTGCATGTTGTGATTAGTATTGATTGTCAAAAAAGATGTTATGCAGTTACAACGGGGTGCTGATAAGTTCTTAACTCAACCAGGAAGGAAACAAGCTACAGTGATCAAACTCAGGATTTATTCAACATACTCCCCACGAAGCTCAATACACATCTTAGCCCGTTGCTCTAACTTTTGCAAACCACTCAAAAAAAAAATTAAGAAAATTCTCTGTCCAACCAGGTCCCCACAGCAGCAATGACCTCCACGTCGGATGAAAAATGGAAAACTTCTATTTTTTTTTTCAGTCCAGGTAACAGGTGATAGTCTGACTGGGCCAGATCCAGAGAATAGGGTGGGTGATCAAGACACTGTAAGCCCAGGTAGGCCAGTTTCTGCGGGGTTGCAAGTGCCCGGTGAGCCGGGGCATTGCCGTGCAAGAACAAGATCCCCTTGGAGAACTTCCCGCGGCATTTTTCCTTCAAAATGTCCTTCAGTTGCACCAGCAGAGATGAGTAATACTCCGCGTTGCTAGTTTGGCCCTTTGGAAGATAATGAGGAAGGTGCCATCTTGACCCCAAAAAATCGAGGCGAGAACTTTTCCAGCAGATTTTTACACTTGGAATTTTTTGGGGCAGGGTGAGCCACTATGCCGTCACTCCATTGATTGTTGCTTTGTGTGTGGGTCATAGTGATATAACGAGATTTCGTCCATTGTCACCAATTGCGACAGGAAATCACTTGGATTGCGCTGAAAAAATTCCAAAAGTTGCTCAGACGACTGGCACTGTTCATGTTTTTGATCCGTGTTCAGGCATTTCGGGACCCACTTCGCAGATAGCTTCCGCATGTCAAAATCTTCATGAATGATGGACCCAACCCACTCACGTGCCCAGTTGCTCAGCTATTGATTTAGCCAAAATCTGGCAGTCTTCCAAGATTAGCTTGTGAATTTGATCAATAATCTCCGGGGTGGTCACTGTTTTGGGTCATCCAGGACGAGGCGCATCACAGGTAGAAAAATCACCACGTTTAAACTGGGCCACCCAGTTTTTGACTGTGGCATATGATGGTGTATGTTCCCCTAATGTTTCTATCAGAATGGCATGAATTTCCTTCAGCGCCTTGCCTTGCAGGAAAAAATACTTGATGACAGCTTGCGTCTCCATGTTGTTGAAATCGCGTTCATCGCCTGACATGCTTTCTTTCAGCCTCTGTAACAAGAAAAGACTTGCAATTTGGCACATGAGCAGACCCCTCTTTCCAACGACACTATTGATGACATCGGGAAGTGGGTCGGGCTAAGGACTTACCAGCACTCCCTCATACAGAATATATTTTTTTAAGCATAGTAGTATTTGGTGGATTTGTATGTGTGTTTGCAAAATTGCAGAAAATGATTATTAGCTTTGTCACGTCTGTCTGCAACAACTCAGCTCCCACAGGACGGATTTTTGTGAAATTTGATATTTGAGTATTTTTCGAAAATCTGTTGAGAAAATTCATATTTGATTGAAATTTGACAAGAACAGCAGGTAATTTACGTAAAGACCTACGTACATTTATGATAATTTCTCACCGAATTCTTCTTAGAATGAGAAGTGTTTCAAACAAAAATTGTGGAGAAAATCAAAACACTTATATTTTGTTCAGTAACTTTTTTTTTTCCATAAATCATGCAGTTTATGAGGTAGTGTGGAACAAAATGTCATACAGACCACAGGTGACAATATAATATAATGGTTATATGAATGTATCTCAATGTTACATTATGCATACATTGCCTGTCTTGTTTGCACATAATAATGAGCAAGTGAGTTGACGTGGATTTAAATACAGTATGAGGGTTATGGTCTGGATGCACCTGCCTCAGAGTACAGTCAAATGGTAAGGTGTTCTATTTACAGTTGTGAATCATCAGGTTCTATAAATTTCAGGGAGTTGTTTTTCCGGCCAGATGGCCATCATCTTCTGAAGAAGGGCTCTGCTTTATGGAGTTACATAGTTAGAAATGTTCCTGCAAAGCTGCAGGGTCTGTCACAGCTTCTTTGGAGAATGATTAGCTGTGATGGGTGGAGTTTTGCTAGGCCTTCTTAGTTAAATGAAATGGTGGTGTCTGTGTTTCTCTGCATCATCACGGCTGATGTACCCTGCCATACTATATTATACTACTCTCACATGTTAGAGGGCTGTCATGGCAAGCAGCTGTAGGCATCCATATTGCTAAAAGGTGGAACTGAATATATTCACAGTGACAATAGGTTGTGGAATAAGTTGTGCAAAATACAAAATATATGGAAATATTACAATACTAACTATTTTAAGGATTTCATATAAAGTATTCAAATGTTACATTGAATCTGTTAAATGCAGCAGCGAAGATGATTATGAGTCATTTTGAGACATTAGAAATGCATCAACAGAGTGAAAGCAGTATGTATTTGAGTATGTTCTTATACTGCTTTAAATTGGGTCTTCCCACCCTTCAGGCTTGTTAGTCTGTGTGTTACAGTGATGAAAATATTTCTGAAACACAAAAGGATTGTAATTGTTCTGTGAATGTGGTATTTATTCCTTTCACTAATACTGTATGTAGATGAATCTGCTTGAAATTAAGATTAATTTGTTTGTTATAAGTTTATTAGTGGCCATATGTACACAAGTGAAAGAGGTAAAGTATCTGAACTTTTAAACAGGCATCTGTTATACTGTGCACCCCTTACACCCCTTGTTTCCCTTTCCCTTGAGTCAAGGATTAGGTCATGACTCTGTAGGACATGGAAGGTAAGCTGGATGCTGACGAATAATGGAGGTCACCAGATGAGAAATGGGAACAAGGAGACTGATGTCTTCATTGCATCAGCCCTCCACTTCCTTCCACATTAAATCATAGGATATGTGGATTAACTCATGCTGGTTGTGATACATATTTAGAAAGTATGTCATCCTTGACCAACAGGAATCAAGGTTTAGGGCATCCTATATAAAGATGTCTAAATTCGACCATTCAGAGGATTCAGTTGCTATCATTACTAGAGATAAAGCTGTCTTACTTCTATGAAAATACTGATTTTCAGACTTCTGCTGGGTGAGTACTGCCTCGTTCTGTACTGATCTGAACTGCCAACAAGAGTCAGATTGTAAACTGTCATTGCAGAGATAGATCAAGGATCTTTTTTATCTTGTGTAGTGAGATAACGGTTTAATTTGATTACTTACATTGATTGTTTTATAAACTAATTCAAATACACATATTTATATAGCCAAGTTAAGGGTTGTTAATAACAGCAGAGCCTCACATCCTAACAGATTCCTCCCCATCTCCCTGAGACAGTCTGGTCTGGACACAACACATCTACATGACTATCTAGGTTTTGCAGCAACCATAATCATGTGATTTAACATACTGTGTGGCATTGATATTGGTTATGCAGATACACACTTATCACCTCAAGCCTTTTGTCATTGTAAATGTTTTATGATGATACGGATGATGATTCTGTAGGACTGAAGTGTATCTGTCAAGAACATATCTTACTTGTGATGAAAGGCTTTAGTTGGTGAGTGTCCATATATTTGTACAACGAATCATAATCCTAAAAATGTTCCGTTGTAGAGTAAATATCTTTTTATTGATTGACAAATTTCCTCTCCCCACAACAAAATTTACATCACATTTTACTGCAGAATGAAAATAGTTACAGTTGCTTAACTCTTATATTTTCCTCTGGTGACAGGGTGGGGGCTGGTGATGGCTATAGTGTATTTGTCAGTGACTCAGGAATGATGATGTCATGTGGTGATGGCACATTTGGCTGTCTTGGTCACTGTGACTGGAATAACTGCATTCGCCCTCGTCTTATTGGTGAGTGTACCCTCTTGGAATGTGCAGTGTACCTCACAGTTAATGATATAGTGGAAGGAAAGGAGGGGATTTTCAGATTCTGTGTTATGAATTAGTTTTATCACATAACAAAGGGGAAATGCATACCAAGTCTTTGTGGGGAAAACTGAATGAATGAACGTATTTTCTTTTACTAAACCAACTAAATGCTTATATAACATACATAATAGTGCAGTCTTTTATCACTCCTACATATTTCAGTACTGCTGTGTCATCTGCAGGAAGTTCTTACACCAAGTTTTACAACTAGCTAATAAATGAGGCATGTTCAAAAAGAGACCGAACTTTTTAAATAGTGTGCCAACCAGCACAGAGAGCGCACTGCGGCTACCGAGCGCGCCTAGTGTCAGGTTTTGACTACAAACTGCCATTTTTGCCGTTTCGCTATGAGCATTAGTCGTTGAGCTACATCCGCTGAACTGAGCACGTGCACAAGCTGTTCTTCGGATTAGTGACAAAGTGACAATGAAAGAGCTTGAAGAACAACGTATGTCTGTGAAATTTTGCTGCAAACTTGGTAAAAATTTTATGGGAATGATGTTGAAACCTAGATGCAATCATCGCAGCGGATGAGAAAAGGGTCTCCTCGACCAAAAAAAAGCACGGATGAGTTGGTCAAAGATCAAGGTGTTGTTGGTTTTAGTTTGTGATTGGAAAGGCATTATCCAACATGAATTTTTACCATATGGTCAGATGGTAAACAAAAAGTTGTACCAGGAAGTTTTAGCACATTTGAGGGATGCTGTGCACAGGAAGAGGCCTGAATTGTGGGAAAACCAGACTTGGACGTTGCACCACGACAATGCACCTGCTCATGCAGCACTCTTCATCCACAATTATCTAGCAAAACATCAGACATCTGTTGTGCCCCATCCACCCTATTCTCTGGAATTAGCCCAAGCAGACTTTTTCCTCTTTCCCGAACTTAAAACCACTTTGAAGGGACATCATTTCCAAACCATAGAGGAGATTCAGGAAAATGCGATAAGAGAACTGCGCGCCATCACAGAAAGTGCATTCCAGGAAGCGTTCCAACAATGGAAGAAATGTTGGGAATGATGTATCGCCAGTAGAGGGGACTACTTTGAAGGGGACAGTGCTTAAAATGCTGTAAAATGAGTAATAAAGTCTTTATAGCAAAAGTTTGTTCTTTTTTTTTTTGAACGTGCCTTGTATGATAGATTACTTTCTTAATATTTGCATGTGTAGTATTTTGCAGTGAAGTTCAATTTGCAAAGTGGTGCACAAACTGCAGAGTATATATGCACCACTTGGCAAATTTAACTTGCCAGCAAAATACTACATGTACAAATATTATGAAAGTAATTGTATTTTAGCTAGTTTTAAAACTTTGTGTAAGAACTCCTTGAAGATGGCACAGTAGTGCCAAAACATGTTAGATTAATAAAAGATTATACTGTTATGTGTAATGTATGTGCATTTAGTTGGTTTGGTAACAGAAAATAAGTTGATTAAAATTCACAGTAAAATCAACTTCAAAACTGATGGAAGGAAACCACTTGGAAGACCTAAGTGTAGAAGGGATAATGATATTAACATTAACCTTAAAGAACTGAGTTTCAAGGAAATGGACTGGATAATCTGTAACAGGGACAAGTGGTACACTCTGTTGACCATCATCCTGAACCTTCGGGTTGCACAAACTGTGTGGAGTTTCTTCTCTTGCTGAGGACCTATTAGCTTCTCAAGGATTCCACTCCATGGAGTTAGTTACCTACAGTTAACTAATGATTAATGGATTACTTTGTGTTCTGATATGAAATATGTATACTTTAATAAGTGTGATCTTCATGATTTTGCCATGATATTTCTTTATTGCGGATACAAATTTATTGTCCCAAAACTGATAAAATTGCACTTAACCACACTGCAGAAAGGTATGAGTTCTTGTGTTTCATTAAACATTTATTTTATTTTAAACATGTATTTGGGTAAACCATATCGATCTTGATGACATCTACTGTATTTGCTGGAGTGTAAGATGACCCTGCATGGAAAATGATCCCCTTCACATCCTCCAGTTTCTAGGAAATTATTTGGACATAATGTGCTTAATCACATTTTTCATGATGAAGTATGAAGCATTTCTTTTCATACATACAAGTAAATATGGTGTATTTTATGTAGTGCACCAGTGTTCTTCATAAGACTTTGCTGAGAAAACTGATCAGTTGGATTTGAACTTCATATAAAGTATAGTGGTGTGAGACCTTCATGAAACAAAACTGTTTGTGACAAGTCTGTGTGTAGAATTGACAATACAGAATTTTACCGAATTACGGGGTATATCAAGAGTAACTTTACAATTCTGGAATCCAGGGTATGTCAAGAGTAACATTACAAGTCTGGAATCCTGTAACTGTGTTCTCCAGAGTAAGCGAGTACGGAATGGGAAAAATAGATATATTTGAACTTACAGTGTTCTTGCATTATGTTGCCAATGCCAAAATGTCCCAACTCCAGTGCTCCTGCAGGAATGATGAATGTGACGCCTTATGGTGGTGCAAACAATTTCAGTCCATATTTTAGTTAAAAAGAAACAAAGTCTTTCATTCAAGCAGAATGTTGGGACAGATTTTGGCTTAAAATGTCCTTGCAGACATTTTATCTACCAAAGGCATGGCAACTTACTGGGACCATCTACAGACTGCATGGAAACTTGTGACTGGGTATTTTGTGAGGCATGGCAGGAAAATTGCCAGGCCAACCATGATCAGGGATGTGACTGCTTATTTGCCCAGAAATATATGTACAGTGGTCATTAAAACTGCCTAATATGAATTAAAATTGAAATGGCTGGACAGTATTTATTGAAGTTATCTGACACAAAGTTTGATGAAAATTTGTCTAATGGTGCTCAAATTTTTTATGAAGTGAGAGACAGAAAGAGAGAGTATTATTAATGGGCACTGTGCATAGATGTGAATGTGTTTAAAAAATAATTTGTGTAACTAAAGAAGAAGTGAATGTACATAAGTCTGAGAGTTGATGCTTGGAATTCTGATATGCAGTTAGCATAGTTTTGAAGTAAACTTTTGCCTCCATCTTCAGGATGGAAAATGTTATTAGTTGTGTTAACTGTACCTGAATTGTTTAGGAATAGGCAGTTAAGTCTAATCCTGCAGAATTTGTGGTGATGACAACACATGTACTGTGGGCATTTGTTGAAATTCCTGCATGTGTGTATACACATTTAGGATTTGTAAGACTTATGGGAGGCATGTTTCATTACGTTGTCTGTATAACATAGTATGAAATAATAATGCATGCTTCTGTGCATTGTAGCACAGGTTGAGCCGTATGTCATTCTACTGAGAAATAATTTGTACAACTTAATTTTTTAAGTAAGATTCGCCCGTTGTTGCTTTATTAACACTGTACTCGCATGACACGACAATGGAATCATTTCAACCAATACCAGAATAATGAATTTCAGTAAAACAACGTACTTCCAGGACCAAACAAATTTACCATAGTATATATATTTATATAAAAATGTTTTGCTGTAACAAATACCACTTGGCTTAAGGCAATAAAATTCAACAATATGACACACACTTTACACAATCTGGTACTTCATGTGTGAGGCAAGGGATGAGGTAAGGGATAGGAGATGCAAGAATCCTAAATGTATGCCTATTACAGAGGACTACAAGAATAGCTGTAGTGACAGTGTTTTGTAGGAATAATCCCGTGAAGAACACCCTAAGATAGAAGCCCACCCCCCATCTCAACCACAACACAAGCCAAGTAACACATTCAAACAGCAGCACTTATTAAATCTTGTTTACTTTGCTTGATCATCTGAATTTTCAATGTTGATTGTGTGCCTAAGCATGACCAACATTGAAAATTGAGGTTGTAGTTAGACATGATCAGTTGGCAAGCATATAGATTTGACTGAAGTGTCAGTGTGGCATTTGTGCTGGTCAGTCTGAGTTGAAATTAATCAGTCAGCATATTGATTCAATTGATGTAGAAAGACTGTTACTGCATTTAATTCAGTTGTTGCTATATGGCTGAAGCATCTGAATTCTCAACTATTTCAGGGATTGTCAAATGGATTACTGTATTTATCTAATTAGTTGTTTGTCACAGTTTCTGCAAATCAATCAAAATGACAGGTGACTGTGTGGGCACAGCTTCTTCTCCTCCTCCTCCATTTTTTTCTTTCTTTTTTTCTTTGGCAGTCTAGTGGGTTTGCTAAATGTCCCTTTGTAGTTGAGCTGCCGTACTGTTTGGCACTGAGCTCTGAGGTTAAAGCACTAGCATAGTACATGCCAGTAGCAACAAGAAAGACATTTACTCACACATTAATCATGCTGTGCGATCTCCCAGTGCGAAAGTCAGTTGTGGCTCTGTTTTAGTATCACTGAATTCTATGGAGTTGTCAGACACAATTCTGATTATTGTATGTCCTGTGCCAATAAAGTCACTGCGTTCTCACACCAGCTCTTAACACTGACTATTTTCAAACAATATGCTATACCATGCCTACCCATTTCATTAGTGATAAAATTTGTTCCTTATGTATGCCTACCAGACATTTTTCAAGTTGCCAACACCACAAAGAGAACCCCATGGTGTTTCAAGAATGTGCATTATCAGCTTTGTGAGTATCACTACAGTGTAAAGGCATGGATGATGGATGAAGTGTTCAAAGAGTGGATTTTATCATTGGAATGTTGAATGAAGGCTTGGAAGTATTAAAGTCTGCTTACAATTGACAACCATTTGGTGTGTAAGAATGTGCCAAGACATGTTGAGAATGTTAAAGCTGTGCTCCTGCTGCCTGACCATAATCAGTTTTGCAGCTTCTGCATCAGGGGATAATCAAGATGCAAACATAAGTATTGTGCAGGCTATACAGATATTCATTGTGGCTTGGAAGACATTAGGTGCTGCTGTAATTGTCACCTGCCTTCACAAAGCTGTAACCTTGCCACAAGATGACTGCAAAAGTGAAATTGAAAGTGACAGTGATGTCAGTGTGGCAAAACATTGGGCAGAATTTATGAAAAAATTATACAATATTGAAGAGCTCACAGGGGATAAAATTTCTTTTAATGTTGATGGAAAGAAACAGGGCATCTTGTGATGACGTGAAACCAGAGGATGATAACGAAGACAACATTGATGTTGATAATGTCATTACCATTATGGAATCTTCCAGTATGGTGCAAAGTCTTTGGCTGTTCTTATTGTCAAAGAATGATGTTATGGACACTGCAATAGAGAGCAGTGAAATTTCCAAGAATTTACTGAGAAAGCAGTATTAAAACAGGCTGCACAGAAAAAACTTAACAACTTTTGTTTTATGAAGTTAACATGGTAACACGCACGATATGAATAACATATAATTTGCAAATGCTGAACAAGCAAAAGCTGTTCACAACTACAAAAACACAAAAGAAGGAACAGAACATAGTGTGGTATTTTTTGGTTGGGTTGGTATTATTTCTTCAGTAATACTCCTTGCCAAATTTCCACTCAGATTTACTGTAATAATCATCCAGTATACAGGAACTGCTGTTTAGGTTGTACAAAAATAATATTGCTCCAGTTGTGTATGTAGCGTGTAGACTGCTGTAATGTGGAGTGTGCTGAGCTGACAACAGCATAGCATAGTTACTGCCTCGAGTGCAACCTGGGTACGGTTGCGCGCCTTTTGTACAATGTGGCTGTGTAGATGGCTGCTCTGTGATTGGCGGGTGGGCGAAGCATGTTACAGTGGTGGGGCAAATGACTGCCTGTGTACTGCCAGTCGATATGCAGCAGTCACGTACAAGGGCCGTTTCTGAGTACAGTGCTGCTCTGGTTGCTAGAGCTGATGTGAGGTGTGCCACTTGTGTTGGCACATGAGAGGGCCATTTCTGACTACAATGGAAAGTTCCCATGCTAAATTGGCATGTTGGCTTATATGCCTTTGTTATAATGACTCCCTGAGGATGGCATCTTGGTGCTGAAACATATATATATATGTGGGTTGTCTGAAAAGTTCTCAGCCTCGAGCATAGATGGCAACACCATTGGCAAGATTTTTTTTCCTAAGTTGGTACATTTGTCATAAGCATCCATGTGAAATTGCAAGTCATTCTATCAAGTACTTTGTTTTATACAGCTGTCTGAAGCAGGAGTGTTGTCTTTATCCCTTAAAATGGATAAAATTGAGTATCATGTGGTTATAAAAGTTCTTGTAAAGGAAGGTTTAATGCCAAATGAAATTCATTTGAAGTTCATAAAAGTTTATGGGGACTCTTCTTCGTTTTAAACAATTAAGAAATGGGCTGCCGAGTTTAAACATGTCTGTACCAGCCTTGAAGATGATCCACGTGAAGGACGTCCAATAAGTGCAACAACACCAGAAATCATTGAACAAGTGCACGATATGTTATTGGATGACCGTCGGATGAAAGTGCGTGAAATTGCTGAGACTATAGGCATTTCAAAAGAACGTGTAGGATATATTTTGCATGAAGAATTGGATATGAAAAAGATTTGTGCAAGATGGATGCTGCGCTTGTTCACAGCAGGTCAAAACACACTCGCATGAAAATCTCTGAACAGTGCCTGGAGCGTTTTAACAAAAATAAAACTGATTTTGTGCGTCGATTTATTACTATGGATGAGACTTGGATTCACCATTACACACCAGAATCCAAACAGCAGTCAAAACAGTGGACAGAAGCTGGTTGTTCAGTACCAAAGAAGACAAGGTCGGTTCCATCAGTGGGAAAGGTCATGGCATCGGCTTTTGGGATGCTGAAGGCATTTTGTTTATTGATTATCTTGAAAAGGGTAAACAATAACCGGGGAATATTATCCCAATCTTTTAACCAGTCTAGATGAAAAAATTCGCGAGAAGACCCGGTTTG
>Ga0268261_10000968_pt1 | contig 19241 bp, 17 predicted proteins | sample TergutNc150P1_FD_190353 | JGI IMG/M metagenome (GOLD analysis project Ga0268261, IMG submission 190353) | Nasutitermes corniger P1 segment gut microbial community from laboratory colony in Florida, USA - Nc150 P1 (SPAdes) (version 2) | ecosystem: Host-associated > Arthropoda: Insects >...
TTATGAGACAACGGAGGCAATTCAGAAAGCAGTGCGTCAGTGTCTTCGGATGGCTGGAACGGAGTTCTACCGCAGGGGAATTTTCAAACTTCCAGAACGCTGGGAGAAATGTGTACAAAGAAGTGGCGATTATGTGGAAAAATAAAGAAAGGTATGCAGATTAAGGTGGTGTATTTGGTTTGTCAATAATAAAGCATGTTACTTTACAAAACATTGTTGCTCATGACTTTCGGTAAGACCCTCGTACAATTGTTGAATAATGTATATTCTGCGAAAAATGCAATAAGTTCTATAGAATAATACATTAAGTACATACCCGTACTGATGTCTGCTGCTATCGTGGAAGAGTTGGAACTGATTTGAGTGTGTTGTAGGTGGCCACATACAACACACTCAAATCAGTTCCAACTCTTCCACGATAGCAGCAGACAACTGTACGGTGTAATGGTTACCAGATGCTGTAATTACAGTTGTTTTGTGCTCCTGAAAATAGATGGTAGTGACACCCGAAACATGTAGAGCAGTCGTCAGATAGAATAAACTCTGTGACTTCTGCATTTAGTTGGAATAACAGAATAACATACTAGAAAATGAAACTTTGTAATGGTTATGTACGTTTACTTTATATACAGCATGGTATGAAGGTCATAGTGGTTTTACCCTGCTCTGAAAGGAGAACACGATGAGATAACAATCAAAGGGTTGTCTATAGCTAACAACGGTATAATTCCAAAATATTATTTTAGGATTCCGTATGAAATGGTTCATAATATAAAAGGAAATAACACATCGAATAACGACAACACACTTTTGGATGACAGACACACTTCACACTCACAGCTGTCAACCGTCATACATAAAGCACAAACCGGTTACGTACACCTGGTTGCTGACTGCTTACGGCACCAACAAATGCTCCTTCCTCTCCTCGCTGATACACCGACCTTTCCACAAATTGGACGGTTTCAACTGCCCACAACCACAGACACTGAGATCAGGATAATCCTGTGCTTTCTACAGACAACATTAATTTCCGTGCACTGCGCAAGTTGTTATGCGCACTCTCTCTATAAATGGAGAATGCACAACATTCAAACTAAAACCCATGTAAAGTGTCCTACAAACTGCAATACACAAAACGCCATATTTGCTTCATACTTACAAATTGTGTGCTCCAATCCTATCCCTTCTGTCTTTCCAGTGATACCTTCTGGGCAGAACAAGAACAACTCAGAAGCTTCCGCATCTCCTCCAAACAGGTAGAGAAATCAAAAGCCTGAAGGCAGTGGTAGTGGCAGTCAGGTTGTTGTGGTGACCGTGCACCGGAACACGCGCTGCTTCGACGTGTTTTTTTCCAAAACTGTGAATACAGTCAATATGTCAGTGTGGGCTTATAACTAACAGAATTTATATAATGGGTGTATTGAGTTTCGTGCGCATAGTCTAAAGACTGTGGTACCGGCGTCACACTACCTTTCCACTCTCACCCAACACCTACTGAAACTCTGTGGAAACTTGTATAGTAACTAGCGGTACATCTGTATGTGAGTGCTATTCGGTCTGTAGACATTTGGCACAGACTTCAAGTTGACACGTGACAAGCAATTATTGAGTCCATAAATGTACGATTCAAATTATATTCTTTGCGAATACTGCAATGCTTGAAATTTAGTTCGACAAATATACTATTGCACAAATGATGTATGGTTTTACGTCACTTCCGTAACCGGTGCCAATTCATTGTTACAATTTATTCTTTATTTCCAACTTGATAAACTGCTTTTTTGTCTACGTTCAATATCTGCTATCTTCTTTCCTCTACATGTTTCAGGCCTCACAGGCCCATCATCAGAAGGTCTAAATTGTACATGCAGCCAATGGTATTCTCCCGCTCTGCAGATGTCTTTGTCGTGCGGCCGTTGAGAAAGAACTTTTTTTTTTCAACGGCCACACGACAAAGACATCTGCAGAGGGGGAGAATACCATAGGCTGCATGTACAACTTAGACTTCCTGATGATGGGCCTGTGAGGCCGGGAACATGTAGAGGAAAAAAGATAGCAGATATTGTACGTAGACAAAAAACAGTGTATCAAGTTGGAAATAAAAAATAAATTATACTGAGATGCACGGTCAACAGAATATCTAGACAATTGTTACAACTTCAACAGGGTGCCAGTGAATATGTTTTATATGTTACAATTTTCGACGAACTTAAGAGATATTAGCAATAACTGTTCTGAAAATATAATAAAAATATGGAACAAATTCCTATATATACACGCGAAAGCTCTTATCCTCTGTGTACATGACTGTCACTATTACTTCCCTTCGCACTCCTGAGACATGAAGAAATCAAATTAACTCTCCGTACGATGTCCTTTCTCACGAATGTACAAGACCTTCCTAATGACCCCTTGTATACAGACACCAAGTGCAATATCAGGAAGTACCTAACAACAAGCTTGGTTTGATCTCCAACTTGATGCACTAAATTCTTGTATATTCACATATAATACATTAATTAAACTCTTATAGATGTTTTGAGCATTAACCCTGCTCATCACCAGGAGGTCCACTCTCTGCAGGTGACTGACTTGTACACCGGTTAAGGAAGGACTTTCTTAACCTGTGCACAAAACAGTCACCTGCTGAGAGTGACGATACCAGAGGCTGCACATATATAATTACGATTTGGACCTCCTGATGATGAGCAGGGTTAATGCTCGAAATATGTAGAGGAGTTTAATAAATGTATTATATGCAAATAAACAAGAAATTCGTGCAAAATTTCAGAGATCAAACCAAGGTTGTATTAAGATGCACGGTTAACCAACCATCAAGATACGTAACAACAGTCATTGTTTGACCACTCCTTGACTCTTCTGTCGAAAAGTTGTTGTCCTTTCCTAACAGTTCCGCTCACGACAGGCAATTCCTCTGTATGGGGAATTGAACCTCTCGCGAACAGAACTGTTGAGAAATTTTTATCACTCTTCGTTACGCCCATCGAAACGTAACATCTAAGGGATATTTCGATAAGGTCTCATTCATTTAGTAGTCTGTCTTACGACAGGTTCAAAGCCTCTTCCAAAGCGAGCTCTCCACATAGTGCGATCCAGAGCTTCCTCTTTCAGATGAGAATATCCTCTACCTTCCTTAAAGTAATCCAATGGCTTTCTACGCCTTCCTCCTTGTCTTCCTGTCACTTCTATCCCCCTTGTATCTTTCCTTTAGTAACCCGTTGTAGAAGGCAGTTTCGACGCAAAATGTGACCAATCCAGTTCGCCTTCTATGTACGTATTTCATGTAGGATCTTTCTCTTCTCCTGTACCCTAAGCAAATACAACTTCATTTCTCACATGATCAGTCCACCTTATCTTTTCCATCCTCCTCCAGCACCGCATTTCAAAACTCTCCAGGTGTTTCTCATTTATTGCCCGAAGCGTCCAATTTTCAGCACCATATAAACCTATGTTGTATGTAATGTTATATCTACACACAACATATGTACCTGTCCGGCACACTCCTCTGCTTACACTCACCGTCGATCACGCTGAGTGTCCTCCTTAGTGAGGTGAAGCCCCTTTTACTGGGATCACCCATGACTTTTGAGAATACAAATTTCAAACCCACGGTCAGAAGTCACCCAGCATTTGGACACCTTGGCTTTAACACAGGACGAGACGGTAGTCGAGGGCTTCATCACTCTTCGATGCAAATATGGAGGACCTTTCAGTACAGATGATTCAACAGTATGTACGGTATACATTACTACATACTGATGAATCTCCATTCCGAAAAGACCCACAGTAGGTGACGTTGCAGTGTCTTCCAATAGGCACTTGTCGCGAAGGTAATTGCGCCTTATGGCATATAAACTGAAACCACACACAGCTACAGTTACCTCCGCAAGAGTACCCAGGCTATCGTACTGTAAGGCAAGTATTGACAACTCAATTGGTGTCACTGAATGGATTAAGTTTAGAGAGGTCTCAAAGCAGAAATCCAAAAACAAACACGTCTGATTGGAAAGAGCACCTGTGTGACATGTATTCGTATTGGTCAGAGAAACCATCGTGGAAAGAGTCATTGTTTTAAGGGCATTAAACACTAAATTACATAAGTGCCACACGGAGGTATTTTATTTATAAATGGAAACAGATGTACTTGTAGACTGTAGACTCTAGACTCCAATGATACGTTGCAATATTGGCGATTAAAATTACAACTAATTATATAGATCGTGGCTGTTAAAATCAGCATCGTACGATGATTCGTCGCACGAACAACATGATCTGTTCACTGCCGGCAAATATTTTACCAGCCGATCGCTGCATCTGAAGATCTACATGGATGAGAATGTTCAACACTTTAAACGCCCAAATAAATCTCATTTGCCATCCACTGACATTATTAGGAGCTCACCCTATTCTCCACATTAGCAGGATAAGGGTTAATTATCAAGTTTATTCACCCCGTCAGTTACATATAGAGCTGCCTCAGTTTTCGCAGTTAATCTGTGTTATTATTAATATTCCTGCAACATTTGAACGTGTTGTGCATGCAGAAGAATTATCGTGAAATCATCTTGTGTTATTGTGTGACAACAGCAGTCCCCAAGAACAGCTTGCTAAATGTTAGAAAAATATACGCTTTCATTAGGCGGTACCCGAATTTGAGTGTGCAAGGAGAACGGCGACGCATCATCTTAGACGACATATTAAACGACGTATTTTTTTTGGCGTGTGTGACACCTTTACAAAGAGTGGTCATCATAGAAACATTAGTGACATCCTGATGAAAATTGTTCCATCAGGGACGGTATATTTGGGAAATTTAATAAACGCCTAATACTTGGTCGTATATGAAAACAAGCACGACAAGAAACAGTTCGATTATTTGTAACGAAAATTTGTACCCGGAGTACAGTAAGAGTCTGTATCAGCTATACCTTGAGAGAACATAAACAGCACGTTTACCTGTATTTAATCCTGTTACAAGACACAGACGAACAAATGATGTATCTGAGATAGTGTCGAATTATTTATATAACTAACGTACCTATATCGACACCGTGCTAACGTATGGACAAGATGCAGCAAAATAACATTTTACAAATGCTTCTGGTGTCTAAATTACACCCACATGCTATTGGGTGCGAACGTCACCCCACGTATTTGGAGTACGTTAGTCAGTGGAATCGAAACAAACAGAGCAAAAGGTGGAAATGTACGGCAAGATACAGAGTGGCGCCTTAAGTTTCCAGTAACTGTTATTAAGAGTTGTGAAACTTCAGGTGAAATTTAAAAAGGCCAAGAACGTTTTTAACTTTAACCACCCAAAAACAATTGGAGAGCTGTTTTCAAATTTTTCGATGCGGCATTATTTGTCAAACGAGTGAAGCAGCCTCCCACTCTTCTACTGACACACACGAACGCTCTCGACAAAGTTCCTGCTCGATACAACCTGACAAGAATCGTACTTGAAACATTTCCCTATTCTTCTGGATCTCAAACCTTTGGCAAAATAATATCGTCTTGGGAAACCTCTCGGTCCGCCTATTATTCTCGAGGGTAAAAAGTAATTATTTTATGGGATCGATGGTTATGAACCCCTCCAACTTTTATAATTTCGATCTCACACATTTTGTGATGTATCTAAACCGAAAACAAATTTCATCCGAAAATCCTACGTCAGATCCCAGCTTAAAAAAAGGTTTTAGGCTAAAAAATATTTCCATCGCCTCGGCATTCACCAATCGTACACGGGTCCCCTGGTTCGCACGATATGTACATTAAAGAATATTACACTTCGACTTGACACCCAACCAAAACGACTCCGAAGAACACACCCTTCTCTCTCTCTCTCTCTCTCTCTCGGAAAACGCTAACATGCGTATCGAGTAGAAATTCGACACCGCACTCGTCAATGCCATCTTACTTCCTATATCTCGAATATATATTTATGTAGTATTCAGATAGATAAATTACTTCACGTTACATTCGACATATGAAATAGTAATGGACACATTTACTGCGCATTGCGCAACCTGTTAGCGTTTCTGGGATTTTATCCTTCGGAAATTCTACCGCATTCAGTTACGTCATCGTTCACTATCATCACCAACCCACAACAATTCATCAGCAGATTCGCAGCCACCACCACAAACACGGACATACAAATTCAACACCTGATCTCCTTGGAATTTGGAAGTCTGTTTAAAATCGGAGATAAACCTCTACTTGTATGGTCTATGTACCTATTTGTCGCATACCCATTCCTACTTTATCTACCGCATGGGGTAAAATTCGTAGGGCTCAGAAAGGGGCACACGATGAAATAATATTCAAATGGTTGTCTATAGCTAGCAACGGTTTAATTCCAGCATATCTGTTTAGTATTTCTTATGAAATGGTTCATAATACATGTATAAGAGAAAATAACACATCGAATGACGATATACTTTTGGATGACAGGCACATTTCATACCCACAGCTGTCAACCGTCTTAAAGGAAGCACAAACGGGTTACGAAAATCTGATAGCTGATTACTTATGGCACCGACAAAGGGTCCTTCCTCTCCTAGCTGATACACCGACCTTACCCCAGACTGGAAGGTTTCAACTGCCCGCAAACACAGGAACTGAAATCAGAATAATCCTGTGCTTTCTACAAAGAAAATTATTTACCGTGCACTGCGCAAGTTGTTATACGCACTCTGTATAAATTATTAATGTATACATTCAAACTAAAACTCATGTCACATATCCTACAAAATGCAATACATAAAAAGCCATAATTGTTCCAAACTTACAAAGTGTGTGGCCCAATACTATCCCTTCGTCTCTTCAGTGATACCTTCCGGGCAGAACAAGAAGGACAACTCAGAAGCCTCCTGCATCTTTTCCAAAGAGGAAGAGAAGAAGATCTTCTGAAGGTGGTAGTGACAGTCTGGTGGTTGTGTTGGCCGTGCACCGGAACGCGTGCTGCTTCGACGTGTGTATTCCTAAACTGTGAATACAGTCAATATATCAGTTTGGGGATTTATCTGAACAAAATACGTGGCTTACGTGGAGTTTGATGAACCCAGACTAAATCGAGTGGTACTTACGTCACACTACCTGTCCACTCTCACCCAACATCTACCGAAACTGTGAAAAATTGTGTAATAACCAGCAGTACATCTGTATGTGAGTGTTATTCGGTCTGTAGCTATTTGTACGGACTTGAAGTTGACATGTGACATGTAAACATGGAGTCTGTAAATAAATTAATTAAATAATAAGCTTTGAGAATATGACAATGCTTGAAAATCAGTTAGACAAATACACTCCGGCACAAATTATGTAAGGTTTTAGGTCACTTCCTCAACCGGTGCCATTTCATTTTTACAAATTTGACAGGATGCCAGTGGCTATGTTTCATATGTTAGGCTTTTCGTCGAACTTAAGGGATATTCGTATAATTGTTGTGCAATTATATTAGAAATATGGAACATAAATTCCTACATGTAGAAATGGAAGCTCTGGTCTTCTGTGCACATGTCTATCACTCTTACTGTCTTTCACAATCCTGAGCCATGAAAAAACGGAACTGTACATTTTGTAGGTTGTTCTTTCTAACAAAGTTGCAAGAAAATCCTAATCACCTCAACTATACAGACACCAAGTTCATAATGATGAAGTGCATAAAACAGTCAGGTGTTTTGCAAATCCATGACTCTTCGGTCGAAACGTTGTTGTCCTTTCCTTACAGCTAGGTCCACGACGAACCAATCCTTTGTATGGGGAATCGGACCGCTCGTGGACGGAACTCCTGGGAATAGTTTGTTTCTCTCTCTTCGTCTCGCCCATCGAAACGTCGCATCTAAGGGATATTTCGGTCAGATATCAGTGTTGTATAAAATGTTATATCTACATACGACACAGGTCTCTGACGGATACACCCCTCGGCTTACACTCGCCGTCGGTCACGCTGAGTATCCTCCCTAGTGAGTTTAAGGCCCTTTTATTGAGGTCACCCATGACTTTTGAGAGCACAAACTTCAAACTCACGGTCAGAAGTCACGCCTCATTTGGACACCTTGGCTTTCCTACAGGACTAGACAACAGTCGAGGGCTTCATCACTCTTCGATGCCAATATGCAGTACCTTACGATACAGGAGATTCAACAGTATGTACGTTATTCATTACTAGATACTAATCAATCTTAAATCCCGAAATGACCGACGGTAGGTGATGTTGCAGTGTTTTCCCATAGGCACTTGTCGAGAAGGTAACTGCGCCGTATGGCATATAAACTGAAACCACACACAGCTACAGTTACCTCCGCAATAGTACCCAGGCTATCGTACTGTAAGGCATATATTGACAGTTCAATTGGTTTCACTGAAGGGATGTGCGTTAACAGAGGTCTTATAGCTGAAATCCAAAAAGAAACACGTCTGATTGGATAGAGCACCAATATTCATATTGGCCAGATAAACTATCGTGGATAGAGCCATTTTTTCACAAGCATTACATACAAGTTAAATGTCACTTAATGCCTTGGTTGATTTCCAACTTGATGCACAAAATTCTTATTTACTTACATGTAATACATTTATTAAAATCCTTTACATGTTTCGAGCATTACTCTGCTCATCTTCAGGAGGTGTACGTCGTAATTGAATATATGCAGCCTCTGGTATCGTTACTCTCTGCATGTGACTGTCCTGTGCACCGGTTAAGAAAGAAATAAGTTCTTTCTTAACCGGTGCATAGGACAGACACCTACAGAAAGTGTCGACATCAGATGCTGCATAGATACTACTGGACCTCCTGAAGATGAGCAGTTTACTGCTCGAAACAGGAATAGGATTTTGATGAATGTATTATATATAAATAAATAAGAATTTTGTGCATCAATATGTAAATCGACCAAAGTTATACTACGATGCACGGTCAACCAATCATCAAGAGTCACTTACAGCTTTTCGAGTTACAACTGGAGACATGGACGACATATCAATTTCCGAGAAACAAGTCTTTGCGAAACTATGGCTGAATTCCACGTGGGGCAAATTGACGGAAGAGTACAACAGGACAAAAAAAAATTATTTCGGACCATCATGATTTGTATTTGTTTCTCGCGACTTCCGTCGTAGAAGTGATGAAGCTACTGTTTGTCAGTGTGGACGGAGTGTGGGTGACTTGGCATTTCATCCAGAAGCAAAAAATCCCTAGCTTACGTCATACGAAGGAAGTGCTTGCAGCATACGTAAAGGCAAGCCGGCGCACGAAACTGCATTTGCTACCTGGACTAATTACAAGAGAAAGCGAACTGCTGCGACAAGCATTCCGTGTTTTGTATTCATATGGAATGCGAACACCCTCTAGTTTATTTTGAAGACAAGTTGGGAAATATGACAAAAGAGTTGTGACCAGGAGATTATATGGAAGGGTACGTTACAGTTTGGCCTTAGAATTATGCGAACAAGCCAGTCAACAGGGATTCGAGCAACTGCAAATCGGTCTGTAAATTCGGCGGGTTAAATTTAAATTACACCTAATTCCATCTCGTCAGTTTTGGTGATATTAAAGACGTAATATTAAACGAGGAACGTAACGTTGTTGTTCATAAACAGAAGGAGATTAAACGAAAAAAAAGGAATGTAGTTATGTCTATCATCAGGGAAACCAAGGATAAGATGTACCTTCTTTTATAAAGAATTTTATATCCTCACGATACTCAGTTTCATCCACTTTAAGGGATACAGACTACACTCCTACTTCAGACAGCTGTTAAAACAAACTACTTTATAGAATGACTTGCTATTTCACATGGATGCTTGTGACAGATGTACCAACTTTGGAAAAAATATCTTACCAATGTTGTTGCCATCTATGATCCAGGCCGAGAACACATCAGACCATTCACGTACAGGATCACGCCGTAACGCAGTTGCTTGAGGCACTGCGTTACAAGCCGGAAGGTCGAGGGTTCGATTCCCGATGGTGTCACTAAATTTTTTCACTAACATAATCCTTCCGGCTGCACTATTGCCATGAGGTCGACTCAGCCTCCAACAGAAATGAGTACCAGGGATATTTCCTGTGTGTAAAGGCGGCCGGTGCGTAAGGCTGACAACATTACCACCTTCATGTGCCAATTGTTTTGAAATCGGGAGCCTCAACCTCCTGGAACCCTTAGGGCCTGTCCAGGCGTGTAATGGAATTGCTTTACCTTTTTGGGGTATATACGTGGTGTGTCTCAAAAGTAAGTGTACTGAATTTCCTATGAACGAACTTGTAATGTAGCACCTCGTTAATGTACATCAGCGCCTAGGTAGTGACCTTGGCTGCATGTTCGAACTTGTTTCAACTGGATTGGTTGCGTCAGTCATGCGCTAATGCTGTTTGTGTACGGTCGTGTTTTATAATCTCGTTATGTTTGCGACGCAGGAAAATATTGAACAACTGTACGCTATCAAATTCTGTGTGAAACTCAACAAGTCTTCACAGAGACATTTGCTTCTTTAACCCAAGCTTATGGAGATACCACTCTATCGAGAACTATGGTTTTTAAGTGACACAAAACTTTCAAAGAAGGCCGAGAATATGTCGAAGACGACCCTCGTCCTGGAAGACCAATCTCGTCAACAAACGATGAAAATTTGGAAGTTGTGCGAGCTGTGATAGTGAAAGACCCCCGATTGAGTGTCAGGATGATTGCAGAAGAAACGGGGTTGGATAAATGTGCAGTTCATAGAATTTTAACAGAAAAATTTGTGCAAATCTAGTGCCGAAAAACTTGTCTGTGGAGCAAAAAGCGAACCGGTTGGAAATTTGTCAGGATTTGCAGGAAAGACTCAAAATTGTGCCAAATTTTTTGGATAACGTAATAACAGGCGATGAATCATGGGTGTTCGACTACGATCCCGAGACCAAACGGCAAATTTCGGAATGGCACACGAAAAGTTCTCCTCGTCCGAAGAAAGCACACATGAGCAGATACAAGGTGAAAACAAAGATTATTGTTTTTTTTCGACAGCCGTGGCATTGTGCACAAGGAATTTGTACCTCCAGGACAGACAGTAAATCACGCCTTTTACAAGGACGACTTCGAAAAGGAGTCCAGCGAGTCCGAACGGACATTGCAGACGACTGGGTGCTGCACCACGATAACGCGCCAGCTCACACTGCGCTTTCAGTTCGAGAATTTCTAGCGAAGAAAACATTCCCGTACTTTCACACCCTCCCTACAGCCCAGATCTAGCTCCGTGCGAATTCTGCCTCTTCCCTAAGTTTAAATTGAAGTTGAAGGGTCATCATTTTGGGACGATAGAAAACATACAACAAACTGTAACCGATGACCAAAACACACTTACGGAAAATGAATTCTGGTACTGCTATGATCAGTGGAAGAAAAGTTGGAACCGCTGTGTAACTTCCCAAGGGTCATACTTCGAAGGAGATAACTTGTAATTTCAGGTAAGTCCAATAGATAATTAAATAAAAAATCAGTACACTTACTTTTGAGACACACCAAGTATAAATTTCGGTAAGGTTTAGAATATTGGTCATATCAGAGAGGTTGATTATGTTTTATGATCGAGTTTATTCACCCAGTCATTTGCATACCGAGCTGCTTCACTTTTCGCAATAAAACTGTGATCTTCTTAATATTCCTTCAACATTTAAACGTGTAGTGCACCTAACAGAATTACCGCGAAATCATCTGTTGTTATCGTGTGACAGCAGCCGTCCCCCAAGAACAGCTTGCAAAATGTTAGAAGAATATACGCTTTCACTAGGCTGTGCCCGAATTTGAACGGGCAAGGAGAAACGCGACGCATCATCTTAGACTGTATATAAAACGACGTCCTTTTATAGACGTGTGTCGCATGTTTGCAAAGAGTAGTCATCATAGAAACATTACTGTCATCCTGATGAAAACTGTTCCAATAGGGACAGTACATTTAGGAAATTTAATGAACTCCTAGTACTTAGTCGCATATGAAAACGTGCACGACAAGGAACAGTTCGATTATTTTTAACGAAAATTTGTACCCGGAGCACAGTTACAGTCTGTATCAGCTGTACCTTAAGAGAACAGAAACAGCATGGTTACCTGTTGTTAATCCTGTAACAAGACCCGGACGACCAGATATATTTTCTTTGAAATGATGTATCTGTCATAGTGTCGAATTATCTATATAACTAAAGTACCTATCTCGACACCGTGCTATCGTATGGACAAGATGCAGCAAACTAACATTTTACAAATGCTTCTGGTGTCTAAATTACGGCGACATGCTATTGGGTGCGAACGTCACCCCACCTATTAGGAGTACGTTAGTCGATGGAATCGAAACAAACAGAGCAAAAGGTGGAAATGTACGGAAAGATACAGAGTGGCGTCTTAAGTTTCCAGTAACTGTTATTAAGAGTTGTGAAACTTTAGGTGAAATTTACAAAGGCCAAGAACTTTTTCAACTTTAGCCACGCAAAAAACATTGGAGAGCCGTTTTCAAATTTCTCGATGCGGCATTATTTGACAAACGAGTGAAGCAGGCTCCCACTCTCCTACTGACACACACGAACGCTCTGGACAATGTTCCTGCTCGATACAACCTGACAAGAATCGTACTTGAAACATTTCCCTATTTTTCCGGATATCAATCCTGTGGCAAATTAATGTCGTCTAGGGAAATCTCTCGGTCCGCCTATTTTTCTCGAGGGTAAAAAAGTAATAATTTTATGGTATCGATGATTATGAACCTCTCCAACTTTTATAATTTCGATCTCGCCCATTTTGTGTTGTATCTAAACCGAAAAAAAATCTCATCCGAAAATCCTACGTCAGATCCCAGGTTAAAAAATTTTTTTTAGGCTATACAAAAGATTCCCAGAGCCTCGGCATTCACCAAACGAACACGGGTCCCCAGGTTCACACGATATATTCATTAAAGAATATTTCACGCTACACTTCGAAATGCCATCCAAACAAAACGAAACCGAAGAACACCCCCTCTCTCTCTCTGTCACAGAAAACGCTTTCATGCTTATCGAGTAGAAATTCGACACCGCACTCGCCAATGCCATCTTACTTCCTGTATCTCGAATATATATAATAGTATTCAGATAGTTAAATTACTTTACGTCACAATAGACATACGAAATAGTAATGGACACAGTTCCTGCGCATTGCGCAGCCCGTTAGCGTTTCTGGGATTTTATCCTTACGAAATTCTACCGCACTGAGTTACGTAATCGTGCACTACCATCACCAACCCACAACAATTCATCAGCACATTCGCACCCATCACACCCAACGCCGACATACAAATACAACACCTGATCTCCTTGGAATTTGGAAGTCTGTTTAAAATCTGAGATGAATCTCTACTTGTAATGGCTATGTACCTATCTGTCGCATACTCATTCCTACTTTATCTACCGCATGGGGTAAAAGTCGTAGGGCTCTGAAAGAGGCACACGATGCGATAATAATCAAAGGGTTGTCTATAGCTAGCAACGGTATAATTCCAGCATATCATTGTAGGATTCCGTATGAAATGGTCCATAATACATGTATAAGAGAAAATAACACAACGAATGACGATACACTTTTCGATGACAGGCACATTTCATACCCACAGCTGTCAACCGCCTTAAAGGAAGCACAAACCGGTTACGAATATCTCATTGCTGATTGCTTATGGCACCGACAAATGGTCCTTGCTCTCCTAGCTGATACACCGTTCTTTTCCCAGATTGATGGTTTCAACTGCCCACAAACACAGGAAATGAAATCACAATAATCCTGTGGTTTCTACAATATTAATTTCCGTGCATTTCGCAAGTTGTTATACGCACACTCTCTCTAAATGATTAATGTATAACATTCAAACTAAAACTCATGTCACATATCCTACAAACTGCAATACACAAAACACCATATTTGTTTCAAACTTACAAAGTGTGTGGTCCAAACCTATCCCTTCGTCTCTTCAGTGATACCTTCCGGGCAGAACAAGAAGGACAACACAGAAGCCTCCTGCATCTTCTCCAAAGAGGAAGAGAAGAAGATCTTCTGAAGGTGGTGGTATTGACAGTCAGGTGGTTGTGGTGTCCGTGCAACGGAACGCGTGCTGCTTCGACGTGTGTATTCCTAAACTGTGAATACAGTCAATATGTCAGTGTGGGGATTTACCTGAAAGAAAATACGTGGCTTATGTGGAGTTTGATGAACCCAGACTAAATCGGGTGGTACTTACGTCACACTACCTGTCAAGTCTTACCCAACATCTACTGATACTCTGTGAAAAATTGTGTAATAACCAGCAGTACTTCTGTATGTGAGTGTTATTCGGTCTGTAGAAATTTGTACAGACGTGAATTTGTCATGTGACTAGCAAACATGGAGACTGTAAATAAATTAATTAAATTATATTCCTTGCAAATACTGCAGTACTTGAAAATCAGACAAATATACTCTGCCACAAACCACGTAATGTTTTAGGTCACTTCCGCAAACGGTGCCAATTCATTGTCACAATCTCCACAGGATGCCAGTGGATATGTTCTATATGGTATGTTTTTCGACGAACTTAAGAAATATTTGAAATAATTGTTCTGAAATTATAATAGAAATCGGGAACATAAATTCCTGTATATACACACGGAAGCTGTGGCCCTGTGAGTTCGTATCTGCTATTATTACCTCCTTGCCGCCTCTCGAACCATGAAAAGACGAAAATATACTATGATTTGTTCATTCCCACGCAGCTGCAAGAACTTCCTTATGAACTATTGTATAGATTCCAAGTTTAACATCAGGACGTACGTAACAACAGACCGGGGTTTGACCACTCCTTGACTCCTCTGTGGAAACGACGTTGTCCTTTCCTTGCAGTTATGTTTACCACCGACCAATTCTCTGTATTGGGAACTGGACCGCTCGAGGCCTGGACTGCTGCGTATTCTTTATTTTTCTTTCTTCGTCACGCCCAACGAAACGTCGCATCTAAGGGATATTTCGGTGAAGAATCGGGGCCTTATGTAATGTTATATCTACATACGGCTCAGATTCTCACCGTTAGACCCCCCACCATTTACAAACGCAGTCGGTCACACTGAGTGTCCTCCCTGGAGTTGAAGCCCTTTTACTGGGGTCACCCATGACTTTTGAGAACACAAATTGTAAACTCAAGGTCAGAAGTCACCCTGCATTCGGACACCTTGCCTTTAACACAGGACGAGGCGGTAGTCGAGGACTTCATCACTCTTCGATGAAAATGTGGAATACATTTCGGTACAGAGGTTTCAACAGTATGTACGGTGTATATTACTACATACTGACGAAACTTCTTCCCGAAAAGACCCAAAGTAGGTGACGTTGCAGTGTCTTCCAATAGGCACTTGTCGCGAAGGTAATTCCGCCATATAGCATATAAACTGAAACCACACACAGCTACATTTACCTCCGCAATAGTACCCAGGCTATTGCACTGTAATGTAAATATTAACATCTCAAATTTTACAAATCCGTGCATTGTCATACATTTCAAGTAAGTCAACTAACTAGATGCAACAGTTTCTCAAGTTTATTACTTGGCTTTTACGTACAGCTCAACACGTTTCGGGCGTCCTCACGCCCATCATCAGGAGCTCAACAACTACAGTAGCAGTCTCTGGTTTTACAGTTGGAGCGTGGTGGTAGCAGTGCTATGGTTTGTGGTAGGGCCGACCACGACCAACAGCACTGCTACCACCACGCTCTAACGGTGAATCCAGAGGCTGCTACTTCAGTTGTTGAGCTCCTATGATAGGCGTTAGGACGCCCAAAACATGTTGAACTGTACATAAACGTCAAGTAAAGCACTTGAGAAATTGTTGCATCTAGTTTGTTGACTTATTTGAAATTGAAAACTCAATGGGCTTCATTGAATGAATGTTTGTTTAGAGAGGTCTGATAGCAGAAATCCTAAAACAAATACGTCTGATTTGAAAGAGCACCTGTGTGACATGTATTCATATTTGCATTACACACTAAATTACATAAGTGTCACTTGGAGCTTTTTCATTTATAGATGGAGACAGATTCACTTGTAGTCTGTAGACTGTAGTCTGTAGACTGTAGACTGTAAACTGTAGACTGTAGTCTGTAGACTCCAATGATATGTTGCAATTTTGCCGACTGGAATTACAACTAATTATATTGATCGAGGCTGTTCAAATCAGCATCGTATGATGATTCGTCACACGAACAACATGATCTCTTCACTGCCCGCAGACGTGATATCAGGTGATAGCTGCATTTGGATTTCTGCATATTTTCAGGGCGACACACAATATTTAATAATATGATATATTAAGTTAAGTATTCACAACATTAAAGCTAAAGGCGCATTGAAATTCGGAAGTGAAGCCTGGGTACTGAAGAAAAGAGAGGTACAACGTTTAGAAGCAGCACAGGTGAAATTTTTAAAACACCTTCTTTGTATAACAAAACTAGATATAGAAAAAAACCAGTGTATTATGGCAAAAACAGGAGCAGAGAATATAGTAAAGGAAATAAAAGCGTACCAGGAAAAGTGGCTACAACACATACAGAGAATGGACACAAACAGGATACCTAAACAAGTACTACAATATAAACAAAAAGGACGAAGGCACATAGGACGACCGAGGAAGAAATGGAGGGACCAATTTCATTTCGACGATACAAGGAAAAGGAAGCAAAACCTAATCCTTCCTGAACATGATAACGATGATGACACATTAACACTTCAAACGCCAAATTAAATCCCATATGCCAACTACTGGCATTATTAAGAGCTCACACTATTCTCCGCGTTAGCAGGATAAGGGTTAAACCGTTCCACATGAATATACAGGCATGTTACGTCGCATTCATTCATGTAAGGAGCACAAAGCTTTGCACATAAATTCTCATATTAATAACCATAAATCTACATAATTGTTGTGTTAGTCATTATTTTCCGGCACGCTTTGACGTAGAAGTAATGCGTCTAACGTACTTACTTTTGTAAGTGCATTCTTGTACAAGCACTGAGGCTCTGTACAGGCCGTACGGCTCATAGGGGGAGTAGAGTTATACCTCTACTCTTTCATGACCAACAGCACTAGAAGGGGGTGATGGGTCAGGGTCACGACCCGGCCGCTATTTACGGTCTGGAAAAACCCGGTACTTATTATACAGGAAGCTGGGTGGGCCCCAGTGCCGGTCTGGACAGGTGCAGAAAATCTCGCCTCCACAGGTATTCGATCCCCGGAACGTTCAGCCCGTAGCCAGTCCCTTTACTAACTGCGCTACCCGGTTGACATTTAATCGTACTTCTGGTTTAGTGTTTTGTTGACCTGCATCGTGATATATCCGTACAATAAGGATCAACAGGATGCACTATTCACTTTCAATTTACTTAAGTGATTAATCTCTACATGTTTCGAACAGTCTTACTGCTCGTCATCAGGAGGTACTTGTTGTAGGCAGGATCCATTCCGATCCTGCTAACAGCCAGTCAACATAAACGCATGACACATACCAATTTCTTTATATACAGGGTAATACCTCCTGATGATGAGCAGTAAACCTGCTCGATACATGTAGCGGTCAGTTATTGAAATAAATTGAAAGTAAATTGTGCATCCTGTTGGTTCATATTGTAGGTTACATCTGTTATTTGACTTCACATACATATCTGAACAACGCACATGTTATGTTGCTTATTCTCCATGAATTTAACCACGAATTGTATATTATACGTGACTGTGGGTTGACTGTATGATTACGCAACTTTGTAGGAGTTTATTTGTATTCTCGGCTAAAATCGTTTGTTCCCTTGTCTACCATTTTTGCGTAACTTTTCAATTAATTTGAATTCACATTTATTTCTGGTAAAGAATTATTAAGCTAAACCAACAAAATGCACACTAATTACGTTAATTGTTTCATTTAATTCATGATTAATTTAATTAATTAATTTAATCATAATAAGAAATATAATCAAATTAAAGCATTGCAGACAAAATGTGCATTTTGTTGGTTCTTATTACTTGTGGTATATCACAATACACGGTTCAAAAAACGTAAAGTTTGCTAATGCCCAAAAGGCAAAACAAACATATCAATACAAGAAAATCAAGGGATAATTGTACAATCGTAATGCAACAATATGTTATAATAAAACATGCAGACCAAAGCAACTAAAACCAAACTTTATATCATTCAAGATATAAAGGTAACAACCGCCAATGTCTGAAAACGATAAAAGCAGCTACACGCCATTCTTTAAACCAAAAGCTCAAATTTCTATGTACCAAGAATGAAGACACTAAAATTAAACCAAAACATTAACACAATGAGGACGGACCATAAACAAGGCAATAGAAAACCATCAATATTTTACAACGGCCTTCCTTGACATCAGCCAGGCTTTTGATAAAGTCTGGCACCCTGGACTTTTATTTAAAATTAAACGCATTTTACCACCAGGCTACTACAGTCTTATGAAATCATATCTGAAAGATATAACCTATAAGATCAAATTTAATACAGAAACCTCAACATTATATCCAGCACATTCGGGCGTTCCCCAAGGAAGCATCCTTGGACCCCTTCTATACACACTATATACATCTGATCTACCAGCATCGCAAAAACAGTAATAAGCACCTTCGCGGATTATACTGCAATAGTAGCAAAGGTCTCAGACCCAACGACAGCATCCAGAAATAAGCAGGACCATCTTACCGGCATTGAAAAATGGCTGCAAAAATGGCGAATAAAGGTTAACCAAAACAAGTCAACGCATATAACATTCACAAATCGTAAAGGATAATGCCCATCACTCAGCATCAACCAGACTACCATCCCTCAAGGTTCGACAGTAAAATACCTGGGACTGCAACTCGACAGCAAATTAACATGGAGGGAACACATCACCAAAAAAAGGAAACAACTTGATCCTAAAACAAGGGAGATAAACTGGCTAATCGGGAAAAACTCAACTCTCTCACTAGAAAACAAACTGCTAATATATGAAACGGTGCTAAAACCCATACGGACATACGGCATCGCGCTTTGGGCCTGCGCCAGAAAATCAAATATATCAGTAATACAGCGATAACAGTCAAAACTCTTCCGTATTATAACAAATGCTCCTTGGTATATAAACAACCAAACACTTCACTCCGACCCACGCATCCGGTACGTCCACTCCGTTCTGCAAAA
>Ga0268261_10000970_pt1 | contig 19239 bp, 9 predicted proteins | sample TergutNc150P1_FD_190353 | JGI IMG/M metagenome (GOLD analysis project Ga0268261, IMG submission 190353) | Nasutitermes corniger P1 segment gut microbial community from laboratory colony in Florida, USA - Nc150 P1 (SPAdes) (version 2) | ecosystem: Host-associated > Arthropoda: Insects > Digestive...
TGGAACGTCGGACTAGGCCTTGGCGTCTGCAGACCCAGAGCCACCTGTGCCGATGTGGATGGGAGGGACAGGCGCCGGACAGCGGTGCTGTGGGTAGCTTGCGAGGAGTTTAGGATCTGGTAGTCGCTCGTTGCTGGAGGTAAAGACCGGTACCCGGAGTCTGAAGGACTTAGTGTAATTGCAACAGACGTTGGTGTTCCAGACGTTGTCGCGACACGTCGCTGCGGGCCGCTGGAGGAAGACCATGTGTGAGAACTGCCCGTAGCAACCACGGGAACACAAGAAGAAGCTGTTATTGCGGTGTGCGGGAGGGTGGCAGAGGACGTGGCTGTAACCGGCATACTGTGTGGACGACAAGGGGTGGGTTGCTGTATGGGGCCAACTGGTCTCGCGGTTGGGGAGGTTGTGGCAGAGGGAAGGATCGGAACCGATGTCGAACTGGGGATGAACGATCTCCGAGGTCCCTGCTGCTGGGGGCTATTTCCCGTCCTCGTGGTGGGTGCAGATGGTGCTGGTGGTGTGATCGCGGCAGAAGTAGTGATGCTGTGTGGTCGGCGCGGGATTGGCTGGTGAAGAATACCGTAGGAAGACAAAGCCATGGATCCATCTCGGGGCCGAGCGGGAGGAGGACCCGGTACTCTGGAAGATACGGGACTGGAAGCAATGCTATGAGGTCGTCGCGGGCCCGTCTGCAGACCGCCACTGTCGGCGGACCCCCACGGAGAATAGGGAGCCAAGCCAGCGCCTGGGGCAGTAGGACTGGCTGCCACACTATGTGGACGTTGTAGTGCAAAGCCGATACCGCTCGGAGAGGCACGCAATTGAGATGAGGTGCTAAGAATAAACGGGTGGGGTTTGGTGTAAAACGGTAATGCAGATGCTGTACTGATGGGGGTAGTAGGATTGGAGTTCGCCACGCGTCTGAGGATGGTCAGCACAGGACCATTGCTGCTACTGGCGGGACGCCACGGGGCGGCTTGTGACCAACTGTTGGAGTCAGAAGTTCCAGCTGTCCGGTTGAGGTTATGTTGCAGATGGCGATCATTGAGACTAAGGCGTCCACTCACGTTACGATAGAAAGGACTCGGGCCGATCAAAAGGGTGGTGGATGGTTTCTGTTGTTTGTCACTCGACGGGATAGCAGCAGTAGCAGCAGTGTTAACAGTAGGAGCAAAAGTGACTTTACTAACAGTCGCTTGCTTATCCATTGAGCTTTAAACTTCACTAAACCCTTATAGTGGGGTGCCGCAAATGATAGAAGTCCAGAACAACACCTCCACCTGCTGCATTAAGCACTTACAAGTACATATTGCTTTCCAAACGGCGCAACACCCTGTAAGCGTCCATTACATTCCAAGAGGAACAAACATTAAAACACACTGCCACAGAATTACAGCAGTGACTGACCACAAATTTACCACGCTCCATCGTTATTGGCACAAAATAAAAATACCAGTATACAGTGTTAATACGACACACGAAACACGGTACTGAAAACTCGCACAAGTGACAACGAAATTCGTTGGTTTGTTCGCGGAAACCCAAAAAGTTTCCAAAAGAGAAGGGGGAGGGGAAGCAGCCGTTTGCATGTGCGCGCTGACAGAGCGGCGTGCGAGGCTGAACTGGAGGGAGAACTACTGGCTACCGGCCGACGGGCAACACGAAGTACTCTTCGCGAGTTGCGCGGGCCGTAGGCGCAGTTAGACCGCGCATGCACAACAACCACTCAATGAGCGCTCTTGAACAGGGAAATACGGATTACTGGCATACAAACAGTTCTTTGCGATAAGCCGTTCATACGAAATGTGTTCTGAAACGGACCACAGCGAAGTGAGATTTCAAGAAGCTCAGGCGCCTCTAGGAAGATTACGGTCTTTTATGATAACAGTTCTACCGTTCTACCCTGAAGATGGAACAGCAAGTCCTCTTAACACTGATACCCACTTACCAAAAGAAACGGTTCCGTACCTCAGAAAACCGTAATTTCAAGCCAAAATCAAATTCGAAAACTTAGAATGTAGGGTCTACACCCAAATATCGTTGGTATTACGGAAAAAATCGGTAAATGGTTTTTTTGGGGGGTACAAAATCGCGTTCAGCAGCCCACCGAAACATATCTGTAATAAAGCAAGTGTTGTATGAACTACTAATACATGTGCATCACAGAGCAGCATTTCTGTTCCCATACGCATTCAAATACAAAATAATTTTCCACGCAGGATACCATACTTGTTATTGGTAATGTTCTCGAATGTAGCCCGTGACTTGTTCCTCGAGACGAAAGACCCACAGACTTATTTTGAAAGGACATGGCCTGTCATCATATTATAAACATATACTCAAACTACATGCAAGGACGCTATAAAAATCCTTGGAACTGTAAGATGTATTCAATCAAAGGAACAGTATGATAAACGCAGTTATACTCAGGCGCAGAAACTATATTAAACATAATCCTAGCAGCAATACAGACACTCTGTTACAGGTCTTAACTATGCTAGCAGGAGGCACAAACGATTAGGTCTAACAAAAACGAAAACCCTCTGATTGATGCTTCAAACGAACCTAATATACGCTAACAGTCTTGTTTTGGACACCGTTCTTTCTTCTCAGGCACCCAGAAGGGTCCTGAGAATGGTTAAAACGGAAAATTGGACTACCACAGATAGATCTGCTTCTTCCCTTTCCACCTGCGGACGGTGACATCCATTCTCCTTAACTCCGTGGGTGCCTGAGATGAGGGGCATGTCCAAAATACCAATCGCGACTGTTACGAAAAATCGTCGTTAGAATAGTGTCACGTTGAATTAATACGCGCAGCTCAATCAAACATTTACAAGTTGGAGTATCAGGCAGTAAAAGAAGGGAGGACCCTTGCAGATGGGGCCGACAAGTTGTCCCGAAACAGCGGTACATAATTACCATTCGATGCTGCGTAACATCCCACAAAAGCGCAGACATAATGGACATCGCGGCGGAAACCTGAGAGCCCACCAGGTTAGATGGACTTCGAATTCGTGAATTCATCTTGCCCCACAAGAGCCATTATGCACGAAAGTGGACAAACAAAAGTGATATCTATGGAATCCGTACCTGCAAACGGGAAACTGTAAAATTCCTCAGCCTAATTTAACGGGCATTTCACTGGTAAATTAGTTTTGATTTTTAGAAGCGAAGCAGCTATTTTGGATCTATAAATATAGAACGTTCTAAATTCCGCGTGTCCGATAAGCATCCCACCAGACTCTGGTGACCCTCAAGTGCACCAAGAAGAGGTTGGAAGCTATTTTCGACCCACTTCACTGAGATGTCTGCAGGAACTGCAGACGCTGCATATTGCCGCTACACACAATCAGTGGTCACACCACTTTTAGTTTGCTGGCATCCTTATACCAAGACCGGAAAATGGGTATCTAGTGCATTGTGTAGTGTATTGTCCAGTACTCGACTTCCCAACGGCCTTATTTGCAGCTTAGTAGTCTTAGTTAAACTTTGCTTAACAATCCGCGATATAAAAAACCAAATTTATGATCTTAAGAGGGCGTTATTGCTAAAAATACGAACCCACCGACTTTTCGTAAAAGTATCCAACAGCGAACTTCCGAAAATCTTCCCAAGAATTTAAGTACCTATCCTAAATCACGAACATACACATACACACATATTACATTACACTAGATGTTGCAGCTGAACCTTGTAAAGAATTCCTGGCATCTATAATATGGCCAACGAAATCTGTACGCTTCACGAAGTTTTACTGGGATCATGACACTAAAGAGGAGGAGGGGGACTGGGTAGATTGCAAACATGTGACACGACAAATGCTTAAAAATTGCATGAGTAATACGCAAAGAAAGGCCCGTTCTACCCGCATCTGGGGGGTAACACGTTGCACATGGGGACATTTGGAATGAGGTCTTCTGACCCTTTCCCTGGCAAAACCGAGACAGAAGGGCAAAGCGGTTTTCAAAACTCATAAGATTTCTTTCATGAAGACATACGTTACATGAAAAATTGATTTTGTAAAGACGCTGTCAAAATAGCGACACCCTAGCTTAGGCTGTTAATTGCATTATGTTATAAATTTTTCCTGTTATGAACAGTATATTGTCATTGAACGTGTACAAACAAAAAAATGTAAAGATAAAGCAATCCCATTACAGGCCTGAACAGGCCCTGAGGGTTCCAGGAGACTGAGGTTCCCAGATTTCAAGACATTCGACACATGAAGGCGATAAGGTTGTCGGCCATACGCACCGACCGCCTTTACCCTCAGGAAATATTCCTGGCACTAATTTCTGTTAGAGTCTGAGTCGACCCCAGGGCCATAGTGCAGCCGGAAGGATTATGTCAATGAAAAATTCCAATGACACCATCGGGAATCGGGAACCCACGACCTTTCGGCTTGTAGCGCAGTGCATCAACCAACTGCGCCACCGCGGCACAGACAAATTCACGGTAAAATTATAAACATAGTTATTCGTACATGTCTACATTCCTCATTCTGTATACTGAAGCCCATATTGCCCGAATGCAGACCACATTTTGTCTGAGTTCCCCGCACGACGCAAAAGGTTCAGCGGGTCTCATCTGAAGATAAATCTTAAACTTGGACGCAACGTGTCCCTCCGAAAGGTCCGGGCCTACGTACCAAACTACATAGCGTCCCATTCCAGAAGACAGCAACTTCTTAATCTATAATGTGGAAAGTAAGTTCACAAACATGTAACTGCGACTATGCATACCTCACTGGTCTCATCTTCTCTTGTTGCAGGAACCAACCAATCACAGACAGAACAAACCAGAGTAAGGTCGATTCAGTTCACACTCATAATCTCAGCTGTCTGCAAATCTAATCGAAAGTGTATATATAGGTCTGCCGCACAGCCACATCAATTAGTTTTCCTTCTCTTTCCATACCGAAAGCTAATTTCAAACAAGTCTCACATCGTAATGAGAGCTACAATTTACCACAGATTCCTAATATTTTGGGACGACCCGTTTCCAATAATCCGAATAACCAGCTGATTAACCGCCATCATTTATTGGAGGCAGTAATTATGACACACAAAAGACACAATGTTTTACAACTTCTATCACGTTTTGCCATATTAAATTTTAATATCAGTATATTCGAGAGACAAAATAGGCAGAACTGATGGTATGAATGCAAATCAACAGCTCAGTTTAAAATCAAGGACTGCCCAGAAGTCTTCGTGTATTCACGGCCAGAACCAGGGACTATAAAACACGTGCATTCAGTTTACGAGTCTGACGGCATTACACTGTGTGACAGTCTGAAAACAGAATCATTACAAAGCAAACTTAAAAAAAACTAGCGCCGTTAACAATAAACCTTTTCATCAAAATTGGAAGCTGTATAAGACATCTTGGTGGCTTCTCAGGGTAACAAAGGCGAACGGCAAAAGAGGCGTCATAGGCCACTCTACGGTTTCTGTACCTGTAAGGGTAGAGTTTTCCCTGTCCATGCAGGATGTAGTGGGAGTGAAATTCCAATTATTCTTACAACGGCATTACATAGAGTTGAGTGATTAAAGAACCTTCTTAAACAATGATTAGGAGGCTGGGTATGCCTCCAGAGCCGGCCAAGATACTATTTGGGAAAGAGAAATGTCTTCCCTTACCAGGATGCGAACCCCGGACCGTCCAGCCCGCAGCCAAGTCGCTATGCTACTACGGATCCGTTCAGTACTTCTATCACGTCTAGCAAACACATTAATAAAATAGCACAGTTAAACATGGGCACTGCTGGCGTACCATATACAGAACGCTGTAAAGCAGGCCTGGCAGTACGCCATCCAGAGTTCGCACATCGAACCTGGTGAACTGTACCGTGTATCCCGTCGCTATTAAACAGCAATAAGAATTACTAGTGGGAAAAGGACATTGAAAGTAATTGGGAAAAAATTTCTTTCGCATCTTCAGCAGTCAACCCTTAGATCCTTACAGGTTTTCCCTATAGTACTTCTCCCCCTCTTTGCCAACTCTATTCTGTTATGTTAAATAGGCGGATCAGGTCACATCATTATCCTTCGCGTGGCACAGCTTCGGGCACAGAGCGGCCACCTATGCAGTACGTAAAAACATGTTTCCATGAAAATTGCATGAGTACAGAAAAAAGCAAAAAAAAAAAAAACACACACAGTCCAAAGTCGTTTTGTTACGACTGTATATAAATTCTAGCGGGTTCTGGAGTTGGTGTGTTGCAACTTAACTCAAGGTGAGCAAATGCGCAAGAACTGTTCCAATGTGTGTTCCCAAGCTGAAGAACACAAGGCTTATTACTTCCGTCAATGATGATTCCCTTTAACCTCCCAGTTCCCATAGGCGCTGACCCTCCCCAAGCGTAGGTGGTTTAAGAGAAGTCCTGTCCTTTCAACCAACTCTCAACCTACAGAACATCAATAAACATCTTCAGAGGATCTGACGATGCCACAAAATCACAGCTGTAACTGTACAATGAAGACTCATGCAGATCCTGTCTCTTCAACGTTGTGGGTTTTATCGAGAATGGACAGCGTCACGCTCCCTCGTGTTGTATGTTACACACTGTATCAGCCACTAAAAGAGATCGAATTTAACTACACCTGACTCAAAGTACATTCAGGCGACAGCAGAGTATGCTGAAGACGTGGGCACATTTGAAGTGTGATGCTGAAGACAATTTTTCTATTAGTCTTTTATACAAGAACCTGAATTATTATGTACGTCTATGAGTTGATACACCCACTACTGGCCGAAACACGTAATATTTATCTACGTTTATCAATTGTTACAAGCACTACTAATCAAACACGAAACATGTCTAAGTATTAACCAAAACACGTCGCATTTAATCTGAGTCGCATTGTTCAGTGTTACAGACAACGCCTCAAGGTTAAAACAAACATCGATCAGATAATGGCCTTTTGTATCTGTCAAGCTACTACTTCTTTTTCGGATGCAGTTGTATTGTCATACTCCACACTCTATCAATTCGTTATCAAGATGGCTCCCACACAACAAACACAGCGCAACTCCCTTATACAGATCAATATGTTAAGGCTGTCTAAAAAATAAAGTTGTTAGGCACGCGTGCAGAACACTAAAAAAGGTGACTCTCGGCTTCATGTTCAATTGTCCAGTGGTTCGTCAGTCAGTCCGCATGGAACACCTAGGGTCCCACTCGATGGATTTTATATTGGGAATTTACACAAATATCTGGCCACCAAATTAAAATTCGGTTAAAATCCGATAAAACTAAAAGGCATTTCGTATGACAACCTAGTCCTTCAAGGTTAATATCTCACCGTCTACGATACGAGAAGTACGGCAAAGGAAAAAGGCCGAGGAACAGTTAACGGTCTATGCATCACAGGGCGGCACAGAAATGCGACCTGCAGTCAGGTAGTGGAGAAACAAATGCGAACGCACCTGTATGATATGTTCATGTATATTTCACATCTAGTTCATTATCAGAACCATACAGAACATAAATACAATGAGTAGAAAAATACATTTCTTAATTATACTGAGCCCTCAAGGTCGCACCAATTAAGGGAAAGCACTAGATCGAAAACCGGGGGCTCGCACTCTTATTTAGCCATCGACTGTTTGGGCCGATGAGCCCCGTACCATTGATTTTCGTGAGGAACAGTGAGCATACAGTTCATTAGAACAGACATAAATGCATATCACGGTGAGAGTATTAATAAAGCCACAACACACAAATAATAACAAAAAGACAGTGAAAACAATCGTGACCAATTACAAGCACAACAACCAGTGCTTAACGGCAATAACAAAATAATTATGATCGTAAATTATTTACATCAACAGCTCTTAACAAAACAGAAACGTACAACCTGACTTGTCACAAATTAACAAACAAAAACGAACCTACATAACTGGAAGCAGACAGCCTGCCTCTCCCCGTCCTCTAATCCCCACATCGGATCATCGATATATCACAACAGACTTGCTAGACAGGCGTCCCGATATGCCAAAATACAAGATCCAAGCTTAATTTTAAAGTCCCTAAACCAAACCAATTTTAGACCTTTTACATACAGGGGCGTGTGCGTAGCTCCACGGGGGATCGATGCTGCAGTCTTCTCCACTGGCCTGCCATCCAACGTAAAGACGACTTCTCGAAGAGAAAGCAAAAAACAGAATAACATACTGTGACCCCAAAAACTCACAACGAAAGCTCGGATAGCTCTCACCACTCGTTATGCACCCCGGAAGTTACCAATCGCCAGCCGACAGTCATAAAAGGAAAGAAGAGAGTTAGGTGTTTGTCCACATCGTAACAGACCTTGAGCCAGCCTAAAGTAGGTTGACTCAATAGCCGATAGTGCACACATGATGTAACCAATGTACTTTAGAGGTTTTAATCTTCAGATGTGCCATCCCCGTTGTGTTTATATATACATAAAATATGGTTTGTTTATAAGTCACAACACAACTAGTTTTTATACGTTATTTATTCAAGCTGATATGTTTCGGTCTATGTTTTTAGGCCATCTTCAGGTCACAGGAAATATATGTCTAGAGGAAGTTATACAAATAAGTCATCAAATCAAGTATGTAAAATTAAATTCAACGAGATCTTGTTGTCGTTCATTTTATAAACAGTGATCATATCCAGTGTGCACAGGGTCTTGGTGGGGAAACCTGAGGGAAGGAGATCACTGGGGAGACCTAGGCGTAGATGGGAGGATAATACTAGGATGGATCTTCAGGAAGTGGGATGTGGGTGTGTGGACTGGATGGAGCTAGCTCAGGATAGGGACAGGTGGCGTGCGCTTGTGAGTGCGGTGATGAACCTTCGGGTTCCATAAAATGCAGGGGATTTCTTGACTAGCTGCAGACCAGTTAGCTTCGCAAGGACTCTGCTACATGGAATAAGTAAGTAATCATATTCAATACTTTAAAATGTTGAGATTTCATAAAAACATACATAATAGTTAAACAGTACTCTGTATACCATAGGATAAAATTTTGTCTCTAACTTCAGATTATGTACGAGATTACGTAGAAGAATCATTTTATTCCATATTCCGGAGAACGTCTATCTGTATTAGGAGTGAGGTATACATTCATTGTTCAAGTACTTGGCAATATGTGGATATCTTGAACAATAAATGTATACCTCACTTCTAATACGTACAGATCGACGTTTTCCGTAATACGAAATAATAAGATTCTTCTACGTAATCTCGTACATAATCTGAACTTAGAGACAAAATTTTATCCTATGGTATACAGAGTACTGTTTAACTATTATATATGTTTTTATGAAATCTCAACATTTTAAAGTATTGAATACGATTACTGTTTATAAAATGAACGACAATGAGATCTCGCTGAATTGAAGTCTACATACTTGATTTTATGACTTATTTGTATAACTTCCTCTAGACATACATTTCTTGTGACCTGAAGATGGCCTAAAAACACAGGCCGAAACATGTCAGCTTGAATAAATAATGAATAAAAACTAGTGTTGTGAATTATAAACAAACCATATTTTATCTACTTTAGAGGGATAAGACAAAGGAACACGGAATAAGACTGATGAAAGGTCATACCCACATACGGCAGAAAAATACACAGCGGCTTAAACAATACGACCCGTATTCAAAAAAAATATTAATAATATTTTCCACAGGTGTTCTTCGCGAACGATTTCCATTGATCTTATGTTTATACAACTCAGTTGCAGGTTAACTGACACGTATTTTTCTCTTTTCCCCTAGTAAGCAGCCCGGATTACATAAAACAGTACTAACTTTCCTAACGCTATACAACATGTATATACTAGAACAGGTGGACATACAACTACCACCGTCCTTGAACTGCTGAGTGCCTAGGGTCGGGCAAGATTATAAAATTTCGATCCGTGCGTACCTTCAATGTATACGATAAACCACGTACTGTTCATTATAATTATTTACACAAACAATAATGTGGTAGTTTTGTCTTTGTTTTGCTATAAATAAAGTATTTTGTAACGTATGAACGTCATCCTGCGACAACCCATGTACGTGCGCGCGCGAGCGTTTGGATTTAAAGAAGCAAGTTGATGTAGCAACAACTTGTATTTCGGATGTCCTGTTCCAATTTCGGCCTGAATACCTGCTATTCTGAAAAGAATTTCGGGGGTTTCCTCAGTCCCCAGGCGTAAGTAGTTACATAGTACCTCGATTAAGCCACGAGTGTTTCCTTCCAAATCCTTCCCAATTTAACACCAATAACCCGTTCTACCACCGTATGTTATAGGGTCTGATATCGTAAAATAACAAAGCATGAGAAAATACGGTATGAAAAAGAAAATGTAAAAAAGGAACTAAACCATAAAGGCCAACAAGGAGACGTAAATCGAAGAGAGCACCGACTGGGAAGCGCGTTACAAATGCCGGTATATTTACACAGCCAAAGGATTGTTGCTAATATGCTGGACGTTATGGAACTCAGAACCAGCTACAGATTCCTGGTCCTACAGTCCCAACACTGTCATCTAACGGTGTGCATGAAGAGGGATGGAGGTTTGATGCCATCAGATGTGCAACAGCGTTAAGACGACAAACAATGAGCGTTTAGCACTATCGCACGCAGTCGGACTCGTCTGGGAAATATCAGCTATTGACTAAATTACTCTATTCTCGATCAGTGTATGTCTTGCATACGGACATTTTGAAAACGACGTGAATTTAAGCACTCAAGTTTCTATGTCCACGAATGAAGGTTCAAATAATGTAAAAAGGTAAAGGTCACATTTGTACAGGCACTGAGGCTCTGTACAGGCCGTACAGCCCATAGGGGAGTAGAGGTATAGCTCTACTCTTTCATGACCAACGGCACTAGAAGGGGGTGAGGGGTCAGAGTCACGCCCCAGCCGCTTTTACCCCCTAGAAAGACCCAGTATCCATTGTACAGGAGGCTGGGTGGGCCCCAGGGCCGGTCTGGACAAATGCGGAAAATGTCGCCCCCACCGGGACTCAATCCCCGGACCGTCCAGCTCGTAGCCAGTCGCTATACCGACCGAACTACCCGGCCCACAAGAAGGTTTAAATAGCAATGCCTAAAATACTGTTATACTTATTTGCTACAGAAAATTGAGCCTTAGAGTAGACAATTGCAAAACCAATTCACGCAACAGGAAATAAAAATACACAATTGGTGTCTACATGTGACCCCGGACCCGTAACAGAGTTCCAGAAGCTTCTATGCATGCGCATTGGGCTGGATCTAATTCCGTTTGCTGGCTCGACTGGACCATCTGACAACGAAAACTGACATAGGTACAACGTCCTTTAAAATGGCATTAATAAAAAAGACCGCATATTTTTGCACAATCTGCCCATGACGACATGTGTTTTTGATTAGAAGAATTATAGGTAATAAAACATTTTAACTCGTTCCACCAACAGCAACAACAATAGCTCAGTGCGCAATACGTAAGATTTTATTTCCTTCACATTAATACTCTACAAATAATGCATGTTTCTAATGTTACGTGTACATTACTGTACTCTTGACGATTCTGTAGCTGACCACTGAACGTACGTTATAAACCAGCAAGTAAATAAACCTTTGTTGTTATTAATATTATTATCACCATCATCATACAGGGTTTTGGTGGGAAAAGCCAAAGGAAAGAAACTACTTAAAGAACAGGCGGAGGTGGATGTATGATATGAAAATGGGTCTTAAAGAAATAAGACGCAAGTGGAATGGATTAGTTCCGCTCGAAGAATGAACAATTTGCGAGAAGTTGCAAATAAGGCAATGAACCTCGGGTGTTAGAATATTCTGGCATTGTACAGACTAGCTTCTCAAGAAGAAACATTATTTATGGTATTATTATTATTATTATTATTATTATTATTATTATTATTATTATTATTATTATTATTATTATTATTATTATTATTATTATTATTATTATTATTATCCGCAGCAGCAGCCGATCCCAGTGACCTGCGGTCTAAGGCGTGGGTCTGCGGTCTGCTTAGTGGAATTGCGGATTCGAATCCAGCCGCGGCCATTGAAGTTTATCTGTTGTGAGTGTTGTGTGTAGTCGGGTAGAGGTCTCTGCGTTGAGCTGATCACTCGTCCAGAGGAGTCCTACCGAGTGCAGAGTGTCTGCGCGTGATCGTGAAACCTCGCTGATAAGGAGGCTCTGACCCATTAGGGGCTTTTGCGCCATGGAAAATTATTACTATTCTTTAGTCTGAGGTATGTTGAATAACAGCGTGAGCCAATACGCCCCATTGCACTTTATACTACCCAGCTGTCGCCTATCTGCAAGTTTATATTCCTCGCAAACAGCAGCTCAACCTTCGGGTATCTTGGTAGCATAAGTGGAAAAACGCGTCTTAGAAGATAAGTTTCCCTTTCCAGCTCACCGCACAGCACATCAAACTCAACTGACAATGATCTGCAATACAATCCATTAGTCACATACCCTACTCTGTAAAAAACACAGCTCTACTGACGTAACATATGCGATAAAATAGACGGCGACGCCGGTGTCCTCTAAAGCATTACTTCTCTGTGCGACGGGGTCTGCTGTCAGATTTGCAGAAGTTCGTGTTGCTGGGCGAAACATCCTGACAAAAATTATTCGAAATAAGAACCAAACGCCCCTTGACAAAGCCCTTGTTTTCTTCTTGCAGTGCTTCCTAACCGCTTCTCGCGACATAACCACTGATGACGCAGTCATAATCCAAAGAGTATACGCTGATACTAGGTACAGGTCCGGTATAGTGGGAAATGTCCGTTGAAATTCAACGGAACATAATTTATTTCGCATTTCAGTCCTCGGTAGTCTTCACTCTGAAGTTCAGTTCCCCTTTTATTCTTCACGTGGCACTGCTTAACTTACGGCTGCCAACTTATGCAAAAATGTGAATATTATACATATGTATCCATGGAAATGGTTTCAGAACGACAATGCCTAATCACAAACCTCATAATATTATGAACAGCACTTGCACAAATTCGCCGGCCGAGACTTGCAAACGGCATCCCCCGAATATGTAGTCAGATTCACGATAAATTTATTGCGACGTTTGACGTGTATAAATATGGAGTCACGGGCTCATACTGACTTATGGCCTAACGAAGCAAGCCCTTCATTAACAATATTAAAAAATGCCTGCTACTACGGCACAGAAAACACTCAGCATCGTTTATCCTAAAGGCACCTGTTATTTAGGGAAATAACTGGTTTATTCTAATAATCATCCGTAGTCCATATACGAGATGAATCTCGGTTCCTGCACAATTTCTCCATGTTGTGATTTATTATCAAAAAATACGACGCATATTTTTTGGAGATACATGTCACCGTCGAATGACGCAAGGGTTTCGAAACCGCCTCCGTCCACTTCACTGCGGGTGGCAACAAGCAGCAAGACAGTTTCTCGACACACCTTTATAAGTTGACAACGACCGTTGTCACAGCTAACCTGAAGCCTTGCTTCTCCTTCGGGTCTATAGCAAAGTAATCCGTATGACAGGCTATGCATCCCAGAGGGGAGTAAAACTGTACCTCTACTAAGTCCCAGCACTGGCACTGAATGGTGGTGGGTGACCTAGAACACACTCTGGCTGCATTAACCCCAGCAAGAATCCCGTTACCCGCCTGGGTGGGCTCCAGGACCTGTTTGGACTGGTTTAGGAGAAGATAAAATCTTTCCCCACCGGGATTCAAACCCGAGCCATTTGGTCCGTAACGATTTGCTACACCGACTACACTATTGCGGCCCTTGCTACTTCAAACATACAACAGGAAAAATCCATCACATTTCGAGCCGGCGATTGAGTGGACTTCGCAGTCGGCCTCCCCACGTCAAATTCGTCACTGGATAGATACATCGGGTTCAACTACTGCTGAAAAAATTCTCCACAGCGTGCTGAACCCTCAACTTCAGATACACAGTTACAGGCACATCTCCAAGCAGCCCCGGTACAATAGCTTCACAGAAAAATGCAACATCTCTGAGCAGTTCGGCTGTCAAGTAGCAGAAAATGTTCCCAACGATATCAACCCAAACGATGAGGCCGTAGCGAACTTGACATCCCTGTTCGCGAATAGCATAACAACTGCCGACTCCTCCAAGATGACCGTTGTTGACGCTCGAAACATCAACACGAGCAAGACATGCTTTGTCTGTTCACAGAATGTTACGTAACATAGCCCATCCGCAATTTATTGACGTCGCCATTCGGAAAAATGGATCCAAAGCGAAGGATCGTCCGAAACTATACGTGCAAATCTCGAGCAGTGACAAAGTACAGTACTGTTATCTCTGTGTACACGAGGAAGGCATAAGGGGAAGTGAAGATACTGCTCCACACACCGACCGCTTTAACCCCCTGGCAAGCGCCCCCGTTACTCACTGAACAGGAAGATGGGTAGGCTCGAGAGCTGTCTGCGTTGAACAGTGGTAAGAAAGCAACTGATAGCCAGAAAGTACAAGGGCCGTCGGCTGGGGCAGTCCCTATTTTCGCAATATATCGGGTCAGCTTCTCAACTTCTCTCGTGCCACAGCTGCAATTATGGCATCCTAACTGACCAGTGTGCGTCAATTACGTCAATGATTTGCCTTCACCAGTGCCGGATGTGTTACAATTCCTGTCTTACGGCGACGTTGTGAAATCGAATCACATTAGCCTCTCGATGACGTAGTCCTGGATCCCATACCACGTATCTACGTGCATCAGTACCAGCTCGACCAATACAGTAAAGAGGGTGCCAGCAAGTCGCAGTGCTCGACGTATGCATATTCCATAATCGTGCCATAAAAACCGAGCCCTGCTGTGCACTGTCTCTTAAAGACACATAACAAATAGCTTCAACTTTGGTGACAATACTGGCAAGAAATGCTACTATGTCGATGGTGCTGTGTATTTCGAAAGCAAAACATCCCAGAACATAATGTATTACATTTTCTACATTTTGTTTACAAGTAAACGCAGTATGGAGAAACTGCGCGAATTTCTTGTAATCTATACACCCGCTGTGGGCAAAACGTTTAATGTGTGAAGGAAGTGGTATATACGAGGTCCGACAGTAAAGTAACGAGACTGGTTCCAAAAAAGTATTATTTTATTTATTCATCAACTAAAATACTGTCACCTTCAAAGTACATTCCTTGTGCCTGCACACACGTTTTCCAGCGGTGCTGCCATTGTTTTTAGCATTCCTGGAACACAGCTTGAGGAATATCGTGTAGTGCCCCCAGCGGTAGCGGAGCTGTTACTTTATGTCTGATTATGGGGACACTGTGATGGGGATGACGAGGGTTTTCTAGTCGCTATTTTCGAAGTTCAGATAACTGGTAGACTGCCAACAAGTATATTATACAGTTTCAGAAGGTAATAGATATCTACTAATCTATCACTTTGTATCTCAAGGAGCAATTAACTACTTCAGATTCTAGTCGCGGTCAACTTGCCAAGGTCTTAGGAATATCACAATTTAATCGTTGTGTAAATGCCAATCACACAGTTTAAGTAATATGAAGTTAGACTGTTTAATTGGGAAATAAAGTAAAACTCTAATAAAGTTAACAATTTTCATAAATGGTACAACCAAAAGGGGAAGTTTCAATTTTAGAGGTTACACCAGTAATCACTTTGCCTTCTCTATATAACCCGATTTAATTTGGAATAGTTTAAATTAGTTATTGTTGATCAAACTTGCTCAACTCGCGTGGAGATAATACTGAAACGTTTTCTAAATACATTCAGCACCACTCACCTTGAATAAACGGCAGTAGCAGCTTTCCAACACACATAGTAAAGTTGTTTCTCAGTTTTCGAAGTCAGAACTATCTCCACAATTATGTGTAATTTTGACATAGGTACAACAAATAAAATGCCGAGAATGAGGACCTTTGCATGTTTAAGGAGCGTTATATACAGTAAGGGCGCTGAGTAGCAAATACTTTTAGATACAGTGAACTGACGGTGGCAAGAGTTCAAAGGTTCTGCCAGTTTGTCTTAACTTGTGCATTTTTCGCAATGCACTGGCTTGACAACTCAGCACTATTGAGGTTAACGCTGGTAACTGTGCACTGTTTCAGAGTAACAAAGGAATTACAATATTACAATTTATACCCATAAATTATGCGTTCGTTACACACGCCCATCCGTAGACGAAGATTTGGGGCGAATTTCGTTTGGGCTCAATTTTTGAAAATTAGTGCAATTGACTCTGTAACAAAGTGCATAATACAAGCAAAGCTAAAACAAGATAACAATAGCATGCATAATTATACCAAGTAATAAAAATTAATACATACATAGTTGTTAACAAAATCAGTAATTACGTAGTTGCAACATCAACTGTTTAACATAAAACCATGGGAAAGGTCAGGATTACAACAATCTGGGCAGTGCATTTCATACACTCATGAATTGAAAATACAAATACAGAATGTAGGTGTACATTTCTGGAGTGGACTGTACATCGGTGCCAGTCGATGTGAGGTATGCAGAAAGTGGTGGCGATGCGTCTTGCAGACTGTTTGCGCCTGGGATGCGGGCTGCTGCGTACATCTTGCATACAGTGGCCAAACTTATCTCATGCTCTTGTCTGAAGAGGGTAGGCACTGAATACGACATTCTTTTCGCGGGTTTCGCTGTTGGAAGCGTTTGCGCTGTGCACTGTCTGGAACATTTGCAGTAGTACCGGGTTCGTGTGCGCCTTGTTGAGGAGTGTTTCTTATAGCTAAGCTAAATGAAGACAGTTTGCTCTGACAGGTTTTCAGGAAATACCCAAGGAAAGTTAGAACTGTTATTAGACCAAGTGATAAGGTGCCAGTTGGATCGTTGTTCATGGCGGTCCAGGGTTCGACTCGTGCTGAGAAGGGAGTGCATATCCACAACTCTGCGGGGCGTTGCGAGTCGGGACGTGATGTCGCTGAGGCGTTGGACTTCTGAGGGGATCGCTTCTTGGAGTTCTTGTATTTCGTGGATCGTGGCGATGGGGACTCCATCCGGTACATATATTCCTGTAGCGTCGAGTGTAAATTGTGCGGTACCCGATATTTCTGGTGGCGTTTGGAATTGGTCTGTGGTAAGTAAACAAGCTGACGCATCAAAAATAATCCCGTTTCCTGGCAATGTTCTCATAGAGGTAGTGGAGGTATTGTTGGTATGTCAACGTAAAGTGGTCAGTTGATTTCCGGGAAGGTGAAATATCCATGAAGAGCCATATCGATGTAGAAGTGGAGTTGTATGCTTCAGTAATATTTTCCTTTGGCATAGGTTGACTATCAGCCGTCTGGAAAAATAAGCTGGATTCGCAGCTTATTAGGCGGTTGTTAAAAATTGCTGTGTGGGCTGGACATATAGAAGTACTGTTCACATTGCAGTAGCTCAATTCTGCTCGAGTAAACAAAATGTAGTTATGCTGAATGTTATCTATGCCAAAATATAGAAACTCACGTAAATACTGAACAAAAGTATCGTTAGCAATTGTTGTAGGCAGTTATTATTCTGTGTAAAACGAAATGGCGACCAGCTGTTTTCATGGACACATTTAAAATGATTTCAATGTAGTGGCTATTGGCTATAGCTGCAACTTTCACAAATTTGTAGTAAAAACGAACATTCTCAGCTCTAGTCCCTGCAATAAGATCATAATTTTCGCATAGGTGGAATAACACATTTTTCAAAAGATTGTGTAGTGTAAAGGGGTATATTAAGTTTTGCTGGTAAATTTTCCATAACTACGTGCTGTATGGTGTTTGTCAGTTCGTCGAGTCGTTGAGTAAGCTGTAGGATAGAGAATTCAAGTTGACGAATCATCGTGAAAAGTTCACTTTGTCTATACACTGTCAAATTAAGCCATAACTAATCTTTAGTAATTTGTTGAAATCTGTCGTGTGACCTAATTATGTTATCCTTAATAACGCTTGACAAGTTCGCTTTTAATTCAGCATTTTCGGAAGTATCAGAGTCTAATTTTTTAAATATAGGTTATGTGGTTGTCGATAGAGTGAACAATATTCTGCTGATTACACTGTAATTCATCAAACAGGTTATGTAATTGGGTCACGTCAGAAACTACGGCAGTGCCAAATAGTGCTTTCAACATGGTACCTCCTAAGTTAAGTAGGCCAAGACGAGGGTCTAGTTTAGGTAGAATTTGTTTAAAACTATGTAATTTCGACTCAAGCGTTGTCAGGAGTGTTTCAATTGACTGCAGTTCGGAGGTAAAAGTAAAATCTTTTCTATGCCGCTCTACTGCTAGCAAATCTCCTCTAATGGTGGAAATTGCTTCCTCATACGGATTTAGGTCGATTTTAATTGCGATACGCCAAGAGTCGTCAGTAAGAAAAATATGTTTCTTTCAGAAACGCAACACTTCCGTTCAAAGGTTGGACGGACGGGTCTGCAGTCGTTATGCTGAGTAGGTATCCTGTAACAATGAGAATTTATATACTAGTGGCTACCTTACGTAGACAAGACTGTAACATAGTGAGTGGTCTTTGGATCGGTTCTAGGCTGCGCAGGTTAATCTTGCTTGGACTAGTGTCGTACAGATTAGCTGATTATCAGTTACCTCAACAGTGAAGCACGTTTGCGAGTGAAGAGCTGCGTATCAACTGAACAAGTATTTAACATACGAAGGCGGCGTTGTACGTCGCGCGTGCAGTACAGCATCAGTCTCTGCTACATTATGGTCCTGGGTTTGGAATCTGGTTCGCAACCGGGTGAGGGGCGGCTCCGGTCTAACGACCTGTAGTTCGCGCCTCGATCGCAGTGTTCTAGGCGGTTCATAGTTTGGAGCTGCGCGTTCGAAATACGGTGTATAAACTGTTTGTTGTACAGAGTCTGGGGTACTGGGAGTTAGACTCGGCGGGGTTCTAGGTTCGAGTCTTTCCTGGGGCGGTCTGGTTTTCAGCAGAGGACGGGAAGCAATTAGTACTTCGTATTCCTCTAATTCATCCGATTTAGTTATTTTCTTTTCAGTTCGGATTTTTGGATTTTCCGGTTTTAGTTTCGGTTTCCAAGTTTCTGGGTTACAGGCTATCTTTAGCATGCTAACATGCACAACCTGGGTCTTGTTGTTCATGCTGTAATGCCCTGAATCGGAGGGGACTAGGTTTTACTAGAGACACCCTGTCGGACAAGTAGCGTGAGGGGTTCGTAACGTGATACACTAACAAGGGTAGATCTGCCACCAGCCAGTAGATACTGGCAGTGCGCTATAAG
>Ga0268261_10000971_pt1 | contig 19237 bp, 5 predicted proteins | sample TergutNc150P1_FD_190353 | JGI IMG/M metagenome (GOLD analysis project Ga0268261, IMG submission 190353) | Nasutitermes corniger P1 segment gut microbial community from laboratory colony in Florida, USA - Nc150 P1 (SPAdes) (version 2) | ecosystem: Host-associated > Arthropoda: Insects > Digestive...
TAAGACAGTTAGTCTATAACTACTAAGGCGAAAATCTTAGTGTCTCTAAAGCAATGGGGCAGGACAGTTAGAGTATATAAATTAAATAAGGCGAAACTCTTGGAGTCTCTAAAGGAATAGGCCAGGACAGTTAGAGTCTCTAAATTAAATAAAACGAAACAATTAGTTTCTCTAAAGGGGTAGGCCAGGAGAGTTAGCGTCTCTAAATTAAATAAAGCGAAACAATTCGAGTCTCTAAAGGAATAGGGCAGGACAGTTAGAGACTCTAAATTAAAAAGGTGAAACACTTAGTGTCTCTAAAGTTTTAGGCCTGTACAGTTAGTCTCTGAATTAATAAGGCGAAACTCTTAGAGTCTCTAAAGGAATAGGCAAGGAAATTTAAAGTCTCTAAATTAAATAAGGCGAAACTCTTAGAGTCTCTAAAGGAGTAGGCCAGGACATTTAGTCTCTAAATTAATGCGACGAAACTCCTAGAGTCTCTAAAGGAATAGGCAAGGACAGATTAATTCTCTAAATTAAATAAGGAGAAACACTTGGATTCTCCAAAGGAATAGGAAAGGACAGTGAGAGTCTCTAAATTAAATAAGGCGAAACACTTGGGTTCTCTAAAGTAATAGGGTAGGACAGTTAGAGTCTCTAAATCAAATAAGGCGAAACTCTTGGATTCTCTAAAGAAATAGCCCAGGATATTTAGAGACTCTGTATTAAATAAGGCGAAACTCTTGGAGTCTCTAAAGGAATAGGCCAGGAGAGTTAGATTCTCTAAATTAAATAAGGCGAAATTCTTGGAGTCTCTAAAGGAATAGGCCAGGAGTGTTAGAGTCTCTAAATTAAATAAGGCGAAACTCTTGGATTCTCTAAAGAAATAGGCCAGGACCGTTAGAGTCTCTAAATTAAATAAGGCGAAACACTTGGTTTCTCTAAAGGAATAGGACAGGACAGTTCGAGTCTGTAAATTAAATAAGGCGAAACTCTTGGAGTCTCCAAAGTAATAGGTCAGGAAATTTAGAGTCTCTAAAAAATAAGGCGAAACACTTGGAGTCTCTAAATGAATAGTCCAGGACTGTTAGAGTCTCTAAATTAAATAAGGCGAAAACTTTGGAGTCTCTAAAGTTATAGGCCAGGACAGTTAGAGTCCCTAAACAATAAGGCGAAAATCTTGGAGTTTGTAAAATAATAGGCCAGGAGAGTTAGAATCTCTAAATTAAATAATGTGAAGCTCTTGGAGTCTCTAAAGGAATAGACCAGGACAGTTAGAGTCTGTAAATTAAATAAGGCGAATTTCTTGGAGTGTCTAAAGGAATAGGCCACGTCAGTTAAAGTCTCTAAATTAAATGAGGGAAAACACTTGGAGTCTTTAAAGTAATAGGCCAGGACAGTTAGAGACCCTTAATTAAATAATGCGAAGCTCTTGGAGTCCCTAAAGTAATAAGCCAGGGGACTTAGAGTCTGTAAATTAATAAGGCGAATTTTTGGAGTATCTAAAGGAATAGGCCAGGTCAGTTAAAGTCTCTAAATTAAATAAGGGAAATATCTTGTAGTCTCTAAACTAATAGGCCAGGACAGTTAGAGTCTCTATATTAAATAAAGCGAAACTCTTGGAGTCTCTAAACTTATAGGCCAGGACATTTAGCGTCCCTAAACAATAAGGCAAAACTCTTGGAGTCTGTAAAGTAATAGGCCAGGACAGTTAGAATTTCTAAATTAAATAATGCGAAGCTCTTGGAGTCTCTAAAGGAATAGGCCAGGACAGTTAGTGTCTTTAAATTAAATAAGGCGAATTTCTTGGAGTATATAAAGGAATGGGCCAGGTCAGTTAAAGTCTCTAAATTAAAGAAGGGAAAACTCTTGGAGTCTCTAAAGTATTAGGCTAGGACTGTTAGAGTCTCTAAATCAAATAAGGCGAAACTCTTGGATTGTCTAAAGGAATAGGCCAGGACATTTAGAGTCTCTATATTAAATAAAGCGAAAATCTTGAATTCTCTAAAGGAATAGGCCAGGACTGTTAGAGTCTCTAAATTAAATAAGGCGAAATTCTTGGATTCTCTAAAGGAATAGAGCAGGACAATTAGAGTCTCTAAATTAAATAAGGCGAAACTTTTGGAGTCTCTAAAGAAATAGGCCAGAACTGTTAGAGTCTCTAAATTAAATAAGGCGAAACACATGGAGTCTCTAAAGTTATAGGCCAGGACAGTTAGAGTCCCTAAAAAATAAGGCGAAACTCTTGTAGTCTGTAAAGTAATAGGCCAGGATAGTTAGAATGTCTAAATTAAATAATGCGAAGCTCTTGGAGTCTCTAAAGGAATAGGCCAGGACAGATAGAGCCTCTAAATTAAATAAGGCGAAAATCTTGGTGTCTTTAAAGAAATGGGCCAGCGCAGTTAAGATCTCTAAATTAGATAAGGTAAAGCTCTTGTTGTCTGTAATGTATTAGGCCAGCACAGTAAGAAACTCCAAATTAAATAAGGCGAAATTCTTTTAGTCCTTAAGGGAATAGGCCAGGTCAGTTAGGGTCTCTAAATTAAATAATGGGAAACACTTGGTGTCTCTAAAGGATTAGTCCAGGTCAGTTAGTCTCTAAATTAATAAGGCGAAAAAGTTGGAGTCTCTAAAGAAATAGACCAGGACCGTTAGAGTCTCTAAATTCAATAAGGCGAAACACTTGGAGTCTCTAAAGGAGTAGGCCAGGGCAAATAGTCTCTAAATTAATAAGGCGAAACACTTAGAGTCTCCAAAGTAATGGGCTTGGACAGTTACTCTCCAAATTAATAAGGCGAAACTCTTAGATTCTCTAAAGGATTAGTTAAAGACAGTTAGAGTCTCTAAAATAAATAAGGCGAAATTCTTGGATTCTCTAAAGAAACAGGCCAGGATATTTAGTCTCTAAATAAATTTGTCGAAAATCTTAGAGTCCCTAAGAATAAACCAGGACAGTTAGAGTCTCTAAACTAAATAATTCGAAACACTTGGATTCTCTAAATTAAGAAAGCCAGGACAATTATTCTCTAAATTAATAAGGCGAAACAGTTAGAATATCTATATTAAATAAGGGAAAACCCTTGGTGTCTCTAAAGTAATAGGCCAGTACAGTAAAAGTCTCCAAATTGAATAAGGCGAAACACTTGGTATCTCTAAGAGAATAGGCCAGGACAGTTAGAGCCTCGAAATTAAAAAAGGCGAAACACTTGGAGTCTCTAAAGGAGTAGGCAAGGACTGTTTGTCTCTAAATTAATAAGGCGAAACACTTAAAGTCTCTAAAGTAATAGGCCTGGACATTTAGTCCCCAAATTAATAAGGCCAATTAGTTAGAGCCTCAAAAGGAATAGTTCAGGAGAGTTAGAGTCTCTAAATTAAATAAGGCGAAATACTTGGATTCTCTAAAGGAACAGGGCAGGATATTTAGTCTCTATATTAATTTGTCGAAATTCTTAGAGTCTCTAAAGGAATAGGCCAGGACAGTTAGAGACTCTAAATTAAATAAGTCGAAACACTTGGAGTCTCTAAAGGAATAGGACAGGACAGTTAGTCTCTAAATTAATAAGGCGAAACAGTGTCTCTAAAAGAATAGGCCAGGACAGTTAGAGACTCTAAATTAAATAAGGCGAAAAACTTGGAGTCTCTAAAGGAATAGGCCATGACAGTGTGTCTCTAATTTAATAAGGCGAAACACTTAGAGTCTCTAAACCAATAAGCTAGGACTCTTAGAGTCTCTAAATTAAATAAGGCGAAAACCTTGGAGTCTCTAAAGGAATAGGCCAGGACAGTAAGTCTCTAAATTAATAAGGCGAATCCCTTAGAGTCTCTAAAGAAATAGGCCAGGACAGTTAGTCTCTAAATTAATAAGGCGAATATCTTAGAATCTCTAAAGGAATAGGCAAGAACAAAGTCTCTAAATTAAATAAGGCGAAACTCTTGGAGTATCTAAAGGATTAGGCCAGGGCAGTTAGAGTCTCGAAATTAATGACGCGAAACTCTTAGAATCTCTAAAGGAATAAGCCAGGACAGTTAAAGTCTCTATATTAAATAAGGCGAAACGCTTAGAGTCCCTAAAGGAATAGGACAGTACGATTAGTCTTTAAATTAATAAGGCGAGAATCTTAGAGTTTCTAAAGGAATAGACCAGGACAGTTAGAGTCTCTAAAAGAATAATTTGAAACTCTTGGAGTCTCTAAAGGAATAGGCCAGGACAGTTTGAGTCTCTAAATTAAATAAGGCGGAATTCTTGGAGTCTCTAAAAAAATAGCCCAGGACAGTCTGAGTCTCTAAAAGGATAAGGCGAAACTCTTGGAGACTCTAAAGAAATAGGAGTGGAACGAGAGGGACTTTAAATTAAATAAGGCGGATATCTTGGAGTCTCAAAATATAGGCCAGGATATTTAATGTCTCTAAATTAAATAAGGCGCACTATTGGATTCGCTAAAGAAATAGGCCAGGATAGTTGGAGCCTGTAAATTAATTAAGGCGGAACTCTTGGAGTCTCTAAAGGAATAGGCCATGACAGTTAGAGACTCTAAATTACATATGGCGAAACTCTTGGAGCCTTAAAATAATAGGCCAAGACACTTAGAGTCTCTAAAATAAATCAGGCGAATATCTAGAGATTTCTAAAGGAATAGGTCAGGACAGTTAGAGCCTCTAAATCAAATAAGGCGAAACTCTTGGATTCTCTAAAGGAATAGGCCAGGAGAGTTAGAGTCTCTAAATTAAATAAGGCGAAACATTTGGATTCTCTAAAGGAATAGGCCAGGACAGTGACAGTCTCTAAATTAAGTAAGGCGAAAATCATGGATTCTCTAAAGGAATAGGCCAGGACAGTTACAGACTCTAAATTAAATAAGGCGAAACTCTTTTAGTCTCTAAAGTTATAGGCCAAGTGAGTTAGAGTCTAAAAGTATAAGGCGAAAATCTTGGAGCCTCTAAAGGAATAGACTAGGACAGTTAGTCTCTAAATTAAATTAGGCGAAATTCTTAGAGTTTCTAAAGGAATAGGCCAGGACAGTCAAAGTCTCTAAATTAAAGAAGGCGAAACTCTTGGAGTCTCCAAAGTATAGGCCAGGACAGTTGGAGTCTCTATTTTAATAAGGCGAAACACTTAGAGGCTCTAAAGGAATAGGCCAGGAGCGTTAGCCTCTAAATTAATAAGTCGAAAAACTTGGAGACTCTAAAGGAATAGGCCAGGACATTTAGAGGCTCTAAAAGAATAAGGGGAAAAATTTGGAGTCTCTAACAAATAGGCCAGGACAGTTAGATTCTCTAAATTAAATAAGGCGAAACACTTGGAATCTCTAAAGAAATAAGCCAGGACAGTTAGAGTCTCTAAATTAAATAAGGCGATAGACTTGGATTCTCTAAAGGAATAGGCCAGGACAGTTAGAGCATTTAAATTAAATAAGGCGAAATTATTGGGGTTCTAAAGGTATAGTCTAGGACAGTTAGACTCTCTAAATTGAATAAGGCGATACACTTGGATTCTCTAAAGGAATAGACCAGGACAGTTAGAGTCTCTAAATTAAATAAGGCGAATCTCTTGGTGTCTCTAAAGGAATAGGCCAGGACATTTAGAGCCTCTAAATTAAATAAGGCGAAAAACCTGGAGTCTCTAAAGTAATAGGCCAGGACAGTTAGAGTCTCTAAATTAAATAAGGCGAAACTCTTGGATTCTCTAAAGGAATAAGCCAGGACAATAAGAGTCTCTAAATTTAATAAGGCGAAACACTTGGTGTCTCTGGAGGAATAGGTCAGGACAGTTAGAGACTCTAAATTAAATAAGGCGAAAAACTTGGGGTCTCTAAAGGAAAAGGCCAGGACAGTTAGAGTCTCTAAAAGAATAAGCAAAAATCTAGGATTCTCTAAAGAAATAGGCCAGGACCGTTAGAGTCTCTAAATTAAATAAGGCGAAACACTTGGAGTCTCTAAAGGAATAGTCCAGGACATTAAGTGTCGCCAAAAGAATAAGGCGAGGCTCTAGGAGTCCCTAAAGGAATAGGCCAAGACAGTTAGGGTCTCTCAATTAATTAAGGCGCAACTCTTGGTGTTTCTAAAGGAATAGGCCAGAACAGATAGAGTGTCTAAAAAATGAGGCGAAACTCTTGGAGTCTCTAAAGAATGGGCCAGGACAGTTATAGTCTCTAAACTAAATAAGGCGAATCACTTGGAGTCTCAAAAGGAATAGGCCAGGACAGTTTGAATCTCTAAATTAAATAAGGCGAAACACTTGGAGTCTCTAAAGTAATAGGCCAGGACCGTTAGAGTCTCTAAACTAAATAAGGCGAAACACTTGGGGTCTGTAAAGGGATAAGCCAGGACAGTTACAGTTTCTTAATTAAATAAGGCGAAACACTTGGAGTCTTTGAAGCAATAGGCCAGGACAGTTGGAGTCTGTAAATTAAATAAGGCGAAACACTCGGATTCTCTAAACGAATAGGCCAGGACTGTTAGAGTCTTTAAATTAAATAAGGCGAAACACTTGGAGTATCTAAAGAAATAGGCCAGGACTGTTAGAGTCTCTAAAATTATAAGTCGAAACACTTGGATTCTCTAAAGAAATAGGCCATGACCTTTTGAGTCTCTAAATTAAATAAGGCGAAACACTTGGAGTCTCTAAAGGAATAGGCCAGAACAGTTAGAGTCTCTAAAAGAATAAGGCGAAACCTGGGAGTCTCTAAAGAAATAGGCTAGGACAGGTAGTGTCTCTAAATTAAATAAGACGAAACTTTTGGAGTCTCTAAAGGAATAGGTCAGTACAGTTAGAGTCTCCAAAAGAATAAAGCGAAACACTTGGCGTCTCTAAAGGAATAGGCCAGGAATGTTAGAGTCTCTAAATTAAATAAGGCGAAAATCTTGGAGTCTCCAAAGGAATAGGCCAGGATCCTTAGTGTCTGTAAATTAAATAAGGAGAAAATCTTGGAGTCTCTAAAGGAATAGGCCAGGACAGATGGAGTCTCTAAATTAAATAAAGCGAAACATTTGGCGTCTCTAAAGGAATAGGCCAGGAAAGGTAGAGTCTCTAAAAAATAGGGACAATATCTTTGGAGTCTTTAAAGTTATAGGCCAGAAAAGTTAGAGTCTCTAAATTAAATAAGGCGAAACACTAAAATTCTCTAAAGTAATAGGCCAGGACGGTTAGATTCCCTAAATTAAATAAGACGAAGCTCTTGGGGTCTCATAAGAATAGGCCAGGACTCTTAGTGTCTCTAAATTAATAAGGCGCAACACTCGGAATTTACAAAGAATAGGCCAGGACATATAGAGTGTCTAAAAATGAGGCGAAAATCTTGGGGTCTCTAAAGAATAGGCCAGGACCGTTATAGTCTCTAAACTAAATAAGGCGAATCTCTTGGAGTCTCAAAAGGAATAGGCCATGACAGTTAGAATCTCTAAATTAAATAAGGCGAAACACTTGGAGTCTCTAAAGCAATAGGCCAGGACCGTTATAGCCTCAAAATTAAATAAGGCGAAACACTTGGATTCTCTAAAGGAATAGGCCAGGGCTGTTAGAGTCTTTAAATTGAATAAGACGAAACACTTGGAGTCTTTAAATGAATAGGCCAGGACAGTTAGAGTCTCTATAAGTATATGTCGAAGCTCTTGGATTCTCTAAAGAAATAGGCCAGGACCGTTTGTGTCTCTAAATTAAATGAGGCGAAACTGTTGGAGTCTCTAAAGGAATATGCCAGGACAGTTAGAGTCTCCAAAAGAATAAAGAGACAGCTTGGCTTCTCTAAAGGAATAGACCAGGACAGTTAGAGTCTCCAAATTAAATAAGGCGAAAATCTTGGAGTCTCTAAAGGAATAGGCCACGATAGTTAGGGTCTGTAAATTAAATAAGGCGAAAATCTTGTAGTCTCTAAAGAAGTAGGTCAGGACAGTTGGAGTCTCTAAATTAAATAAGGCGAAACACTTGGTGTCTCTAAAGGAATAGGCCAGGACAGTAAGAGCCTCTAAAAAATAAGGACAATATCTTTGGAGTCTCTAATGTAATAGGCCAGGAGAGTTAGATTCCATAAAATAAATAAAGCGAAACTCTTGGGATCTCATAAGTTTAGGCCAGGACTGTTAGAGTCTCTAAAGTAAATAAGGCGAAATACTTGGGATCTCCAAAGGAATAGGCCAGGACAGTTAAAGTCCCTAAATTAAATAAGGCGAAACTCTTGGACTCTCTAAAGGAATAGGCCAGGACAGTTAGAGTCTCTAAATTAAATAAGGCGAAACTCTTGTAGTCTCTAAAGGAATAGGCCAGGACTGTTAGGGTCTCTAAAAGAATAAGGCGATACCCTTGGAGTCCCTAAAAGAAAAGGCCAGGACAATTTTTGTCTCTAAAATAAATAAGGCGAATCTCTTGGAGTCTCTAAAGGAATAGTACAAGACGGTTAGAGTCTCTAAACTAAATAAGGAGAAACTCTTGTAGTCTCTAAAGGAATAGGCCAGGACAGTTAGATTCTCTAAAAGAATAAGGCGAAACGCTTGGAGACTCTAAAGGAATAGGCGTGGACACTTATAGTCTTTAAATTAAATAAGGCGAAAAAATTTGGGGTCTCTAAAGGAATAGGCCAGGACAGTTAGAGTCTCTAGAAGAATAAGGCGAAAACCTTGCATTCTCTAAAGGATTAGGACAGGACAGTTAAATTCTCTAAATTAAATATGGCGAAAGTCTCAAAAAAATACTCCAGAACTCTTAAAGTCTCTAAAGAAATAAGGCGAATTTCTTGGAGTCTCTAAAGGAATAGTCCAGGACAGTTAGGTTATCTAAATTAAATGATGCGAACACTTAGAATCTCTAAAGGAATAGGCCAGGAGAGTTAGAGTCTCTAAATTAAATAAGGCGAAACACTTGGATTCTATAAAGGAATAGGCCTGGACAGTTTGAGTCTCTTAATTAAATAAGGCGAAATACTTGAAGGCTCTAAAGGAATAGGCCAGGGAGGTTATAGTCTCTAAATTGAATAAGGCGAAAATCTTAGAGTCTCTAAAGGAATAGGCCAGGACATTTAGAGTCTCGAAATTTTATAAGGCGAAACACTTGTAGTCTCTAAAGGAATAGGCCAGGAGAGTTAGAGACTCTAAAAGAATAAGGCGAAAATCTTGGAGTCTCTAAAGAAATAGGCCAGGACAGTTAGAGTCTCTAAGATATATAAGGCGAAAATCTTGGTTTTGCTAAAGTAATTGGCCAGGTCAGTTAGGGTCTCTAAATTAAATAAGGCGAAACACTTGAATTCTCTAAAGGAATAGGCCAGGACAGTTAGTGTCTCTAAATTAAGTAAGGCGAAACTCTTGGTGTCCCTAAAGGAATAGCCCAGGACAGTTAGAGTCACTAAATTAAATAAGGCGAAACACTTGGAGTCTCTAAAGAAATATACCAGGACAGTTAGAGTCTCTAAAAGAATAAGCAGAAAATCTAGGTTTCTTTAAAGAAATAGGCCAGGACCGTTAGAGTCTCTAAATTAATTAAGGCGAATCTCTTGGAGTCTCTAAAGGAGTAGTCCAGGACAGTTAGAGTCTCTAAAAGAATAAGGCGAAACTCTTAGAGTCTCTAAAGGAATAGGCCAAGACATTTAGGGTCTCTGAAATAATTAAGACGCAACTCTTGGAGTCTCTAAATGAATAGGCCAGTACAGATAGAGTGTCTAAAAGAATGAGGCGAAACTCTTGGAGTCTCTAAAGGAATAGGCCAGGACAGTTAGAGTCTCTAAAAGTATGAGGCGAATCTGTTGGAGTCTCTAAAGAAATAGGCCAGGAAAATTAGAGTCTCTAAATTAAATAAGGCGAATCTCTTAGAGTCTCTAAAGGAATTGGCCAGGACAGTTAGGATCTCTAAATTAAATAAGGCGAAATTCTTGGAGTCTCTAAAGGAATAGGACAGGACAGTTAGAGTCTCTAAACTAAATAAGGCGAAACCCCTGGAGTCTCTAAAATATATGCCAGGACAGTAAGAGTTTCTAAATAAAAAAAGGCTAAATTCTTGGCGTCTCTAAAGGAATAGGTCAGGACAGTTAGAGACTCTAAATTAAATAAGGCGAAACACTTGGATTCTCTAAAGGAATAGGCCAGGCCAGTTAGATCCTCTAAATTAAATAAGGCGAAATTCTTGGTGTCTCTAAAGGAATAGGCCAGGACAGTTAGTGTCTTTAAATTAAATAAGGCGAACACTTGGGGTCACTAAAGGAATAGGTCAGGACAGTTACAGTCTCCAAAAGAATAAGTCGAAACACTTGGATTCTCTAAAGAAATAGGCCAGGACCGTTAGAATCTCCAAATTAAATAAGGCGAAATTCTTGGGTTCTCTAGAGGAATATTCCAGCACACTTAGATTCTTTAAAAGAATAAGGCGAAACTCTGGGTGTCTCTAAAGGAATAGGCTAGGACAGATAGTGTCTCTAAATTAAATAAAGCGAAACTGTTGGCCTCTCTAAAGGAATAGGCCAGGACAGTTAGAGACTCTAAAAGAATAACGCGAAATTCTTGGTGTCTCTAAAGGAATAGGCCAGGAGAGTTAAAGTCTCTAAATTATATAAGGCGAAACACTTGGATTCTCTAAAGTAATAGGTCAGGAGGGTTAGAGTTTCTAAATTATATGAGGTGAAACACTTGGAGTCTCTAAAGGAATAGGCGAGGACAGTTGGAGTCTCTAAATTAAATAAGGCGAAACAGTTGAAGTCTCTAAAGGAATAGGCCAGGAGCGTTAGAGTCTCTAAAAAATAAGGACAAACATTTGTTGTCTCCAAAGGAGTAGGCCAGGACAGTTAGAGTCTCTAAATTAAATTAGGCGAAACACTTAAATTCTCTAAAGAAATCGGCCAGGAGATTTAGATTCCCTAATTTAAATAAGACGAATCTCTTGGGGTCTCTAAAGAATAGGCCAGGACAGTTAGAGTCTCTAAATTAAATAACGCGAAATTCTTGGATTCTCTAAAGTTATAGGCCAGGACAGTTAGAGTCTCTAAATTAAATAAGGCGAAACCCTTGTTGTCTCTAAAGGAACAGGCCAGGACCGTTAGAGTCTCTAAAAGAATAAGGCGAAAAACTTGGAGTCCCAAAAAGTAAAGGCCAGGACAGTTAAAGTCTCTAAATTAAATAAGGCGAAACTGTTGGAGCCTCTAAAGGAATAGGCTAAGAGAGTTAGTGCCTGTAAATTAAATAAGTCGAAACACTTAGATTCTCTAAAGGAATAGGCCAGACAGTTTATTGTCTAAATTAAATAAGGCGAAACACTTAGAGTCTATAAAGGAATAGGCCAGGACAGTTAGCGTCTCTAAAATAATAAGGCGAAACTTTTGGATTCTCTAAAGGAATAGGCCAGGACAGTTAGAGTCTCCAAATTAAATAAGGCGAAAATTTTGGATTCTCTAAAGTAATAGGCCAGAACAGTTAGGGTCTCTAAAAGAATAAGGCGAAACCCTTGGATTCTCTAAAGGAATAGGCCAGGACAGTTAGAGTCTCTAAATTAAATAAGGCGAAATTCTTGGAGTCTCTAAAAGAATATGCAAGAACATTTAGAGTCCCTAAAAAATAAGGCGAAACCCTTGGATTCTGTAAAGTAATAGGCCAGGACAGTTAGAGTCTCTAAATTAAATAAGGCGAAAATCTTGGAGTCTCTAAAGGAATATGCCAGGACAGTTAGGATCTCTAAAAGAATAAGGCGAATCCCTTGGATTCTCTAAAGTAATAAGCCAGTGTAGTTGAAGTCTCTAAATTAAATAAGACGAAATTCTTGGGATCTCTAAAGGAATAGGCCAGGACAGTTAGAGCCTCTAAATTAAGTAAGGCGGAACTATTGGTGTCTATGAAGGAATAGGCCAAGACGGTTAGTCTCTAAATTATATAAGGCGAAACTCTTGGAGTCTCTAAAGGAATAGGCCAGGAAAGTAAGGGTCTCTAAATTAAATAAGGCGAAACTCTTTGAGTCTCTAAATCAATAGGCCAGGTTTGTTAGATTCTCTAAATTAAATAATGCGAAAAACTTGGGGTCTCTAAAGGAATAGGCCAGGACTGTTAGAATCTCTAAATTAAATTAGGCGAATCACTTGGTTTCTTTAAACGAATAGGCCAGAACAGCTAGAGCTTCTAAATTAAATAAGGCGAAAATGTTGGTGTCTCTAAAGGAATAGGCCAGGACAGTTAGAGTCTCTAAATTTAATAAGGTGAAACTCTTGGTGTCTCTAAAGGAACTGGCCAGGACAGTGTGAGTCTCTAAATTAAATAAGGCGAAGCTCTTGGAGTCTCTAAAGGAATAGGCCAGGACACTCAGAGTCTCTAAAAGGATAAGGCGAAAATCTTCGAGTCTCTAAAGGAATAAGCCAAGACTGTTAGAGTCTGTAAACTTAATAAGGCGATACTCTTGGATTCTCGAAAGAAATAGTCCAGGACAGTTAGAGTCTGTAAATTAAATAAGGCGAAAGCCAAGGAGTCTCTAAAGTAATAGGCCAGGACAGTTAGAGTCTCTAAAATAAATAAGGAGAAAAACTTGGAGTCTCTAAAGGATTAGGCCAGGACAGTTAGAGTCTGTAAATTAAATAAGGCGGAAACGTTGGAGTCTCTAAAGTAATAGGCCAGGACAGTTAGAGTCTGTAGATGAAATAAGGCGAAACTCTTGTAGACTCTGAAGTAATTGGCCAGGACAGTTGGAGTCTCTATATTAAATAAGGCGAAACACTTTGATTCTCTAAAGGAATAGGCCAGGACCGTTAGAGTCTCTAAAAAGTAAGGCGAAACTCTTGGAGTATCTAAAGGAATAGGCCAGGCGAGTTAGAGTCTCTAAATTAAATAAGGCGAAACTCTTGGAATCTCTAAAGTGATAGGCCAGCACAGTTAGAGTCACTAAATTAATTAAGGCGAAACCCTTCAGTTCTCTAAAGGAATAGTCTAGGGCATTTATGGTCTCTAAATTAAAAAAGCGAAACTCTTGGTGTCTCTAAAGGAATAGGCCAGGAGTGTTAGGGTCTCTAAATTAAATAAGGCGAAAATTTTGGCATCTCTAAAGAAATAGGCCAGGACAGTTAGAGTCTCTAAATTATATTAGGCGAAACTCTTGGGGTCTCTAAAGGAAAAGGCCCGGAGTGTTAAAGTCTCTAAAAAAATAAGGCTAATCACTAGGAGTCTCTGAAGGAATAGGCCAGGTCAGTTAGTCACTAAATTTAATAAGGCGAAACACTTGGTGTCTCTAACGGTATAGGCCAGGACATTTAGAATCTCTAAATTAAGTAAGGCGTAACACTTGGAGTCTCTAAAGCAATAGGCCATGACAGTTAGAGCCTCTAAATTAAATATGGCGAAATTATTGGAGTCTCTAAAGGAATAGGCCTGGTCACAAAGAGTCTCTAAATTAAATAAGGCGAAACACTTGGAGTCTCTAATGGAACAGGCCAGTACAATTAGAGTCTCTAAAAAAATAATGCGAAACGCTTGGAGTCTCTAAAGGAATAGGCCAGGACAGTTAGAGTCTCTAAATTAAATTAGGCGAAAATTTGGAGTCTCTAAAGTATAGGCCAGGACAGTTAGAGTCTCTAAATTAAATAAGGCGAAACTCTTGGAGTCTCAAAGGAATAGTTCAGGACATTTAGGATCTCTAGAAGAATAAGGCGAAATTCTTGGTGTCTCTAAAGAATAGGCCAGGAAAATTAGTGTCTCTAAATTGAATAATGCGAAACTCTTGGAGTCTCTAAAGGAATAGCCCAGGACAGTTAGAGTCTCTAAAAGAATAAGGCGAACCTCTAGGATTCTCTAAAGGAATAGGCCAGGAACTTTACAGTCTCTAAATTAAATAAGGCGAAACTCTTGGAGTCTCTAAAAGAATAGGCCAGGACGGTTAGAGTCTCTAAAAGAATAAGGCGAATCTCTTTGTGTCTCTAAAGGAATAGACCAGGAGAGTTAGAGTATCTAAATTAAATAAGGCAAAACCCTTGGAGTATCTAAAGGAAAAGGCCAGGAGTGTTAGAGTCTCTAAATTAAATAAGGCGATACAATTGAAGTCTCTAAAGGAATAGGCCAGGAATGTTAGAGTCTAAATTAAATAAGGCGAAAATCTTGGAGTCTATAAAGGATTAGGCCTGGACATTTAGAGTCTCTAAATTAAATAAAGCGAAACTCCTGGAGTCTCTGAAGTAATAGGCCACGACATTTAGAGTCCCTAAATTAAATAAGGCGAAACACTTGGAATCTCTAAATTAATAGCCCAGGACAGTTAGTGTCTCTAAATTAAATAAGGCGAAACACTTGGTTTCTCTAAAGGAATAGGCCAGGACTGTTAGAGTCTTTAATTAAATTAGGCGAAAGTCTTGGGGTCTCTAAAGGAATACGCCAGGACAGTTATAGTCTCTAAATTGAATAAGGCGAATCTCTTAGTGTCTCTAAAGGAATAGGCCAGGACATTTAATGTCTCTAAATTAAATAAGGCGAAACACTTGTAGTCTCTAAAGGAATAGGTCAGGACAGTTAGAGTGTCTAAAAAATAAAGCGAAAATTTTGGAGTCTCTAAAGGTGTAGGCCAGGACAGTTAGAGACTCTAAATTCAATAAGGCGAAACACTTGGAGTCTCTAAAGGAATAGGCCAGGACAGTTAGAGTCTCTAAATTAAATAAGGCGAAACACTTGGAGTCTCTAAAGGAATAGGCCAGGACAGTTAGAGTCTCTAAATTAAATAAGGCGAAACACTTGGAGTCTCTAAAGAATAGGCCACGTCAGTTAGATTGTCTAAAATAATGAGGCGAAACCCTTGGTGTCTCTAAAGGAATAGCCCAGGACAGTTATAGTCTCTAAATTAAATAAGGCGAAAATTTTGGTGCCTCTAAAAAATAGGCCAGCACAGCTAGATTCTCTAAAAGATTAAGGCGAATCTGTTGGGGTCTCTAAAGGAATAGGCCTAGACAGTTAGGGTCTCTAAATTCAATAAGGCGAAACACTTGGAGTCTCTAAAGGAATAGGCCAGGACAGTTAGGGACCCTAAATTAAATAAGGCGAAACTCTTGGCGTCTCTATAGGAATAGGCCAGGGCAGTTAGAGTGTCTAAATTAAATAAGGCGAAACTCTTGGGTTCTCTAAAGTAATAGGCCAGTAATTTTAGAGTCTCTAAATTAAATAAGGCTAAACTCTTGGGGTCTCTAAAGGAACAGGCCAGGACAGTTAGAGTTTCTATATTAAATAAGGCTGAACTCTTGATTTTTCTAAAGGAACAGGCCAGGACATTTAGAGTCTCTAAATTAAGTAAGGCGAAACACTTGGAGACTCTAAAGGAATAGTCCAGGGCATTTAGATTCTCTAAATTATATAAGGCGAAACACTTGGATTCCTCAAAAGAATAGGCTAGGACAGTTAGAGTCTCTAAAATAATAAGTCGAAACTCTTGGATTCTCTAAAGAAATAGGCAAAGACCCTTAGAGTCTCTAAATTAAATAAGGCGAAACACTTGTAGACTCTAAATGAATAGTCCAGGACAGTTAGAGTCTCTAAAAGAATAATGCCAAACTCTTGCAGTCGCTAAAGGAATAGGCCAGGACAGTTAGAGCCTGTAAATTAAATAAGGCGAAACGCCTGGAGTCTGTAAAGGAATAGACCAGGACAGTTAGTGTCCCTATACTAAATAAGGCGAAACTCTTGAAGTGTCTTAAGTAATAGGCCAGGACATTTAGAGTCTCTGAAATAAATAAGGCGAAAATCTTGGGGTCTCTAAAGGAATAGGCCAGGACAGTTAGAGTCTCTAAATTATATAAGGCGAAACGCTTGGATTCTCTAAAGGAATAGGCGAGGACAGTTAAAGTCTGTAAATTAAATAAGGCGAAACACTCGGAAACTCTTGGAGTCTCTAAAGGAATAGGGCCAGACAGTTTGAGTCTCTAAAAGAATAAGGCGAAACTCTGGGAGTCTCTAAAGAAATAGGCCAGGACAGATAATGTCTCTAAATTAAATAGAGCGAAACACTTGGATTCTCTAAAGGATTAGGCCAGGACAGTTAGAGTCTCTAAAAGTATAAGGCGATACTCTAGGAGTCTCTAAAGGAATAGGCTAGGACAGTTAGAGTTTCAAAATTAAATAAGGCGAATCTATAGGAATCTCTAAAGGAATAGGCTAGGACAGTTAGGGTCTGTAAATTAAATAAGGCGAAACTCTAGGAGTCTCTAAAGGAATAGGCCAGTGCAGTTGGGGTCTCTAAATTAAATAAGGCGAAACTCTTGGAGTCTCTAAAGGAATAGGTCAGGACAGTTAGGGTGTCTAAAAAATAAGGCGAAAATCTTGGAACTTCTAAAGGAATAGGCCAGGAGAGTTAGAGTCTCTAAATTAAATAAGGCGAATATCGTGGAGTCTCTAAAGTAATAGGCCAGGACAGTTAGAGTCTCTAAATTAAATAAGGCGAAAATTTGGGGTCCCTAAAGGAACAGTCCAGGACAGTTAGAGTCTCTAAATTAAATAAGGAGAATCTCTTGGAGCCTCTAAAGTAATAGGCCAGGACAGTTAGAGTCTCTTCATTTAATAAGGCGAAACTCTTGGAGTCTCTAAAGGAATAGACCAGGACTGTTAGAGTCTCTAATTTAAATAAGGCGAAATTATTGTTGTCTCTAAAAGAATAGGCCAGGACAGTTAGAGTCTCTAAATCAAATAAGGCGAAACTCTTGGAGTCTCTAAAGGAATAGGCCAAGACAGTTAGAGTCTGTAAATTAAATAAGGCGAAACTCTCAGAGTCTCTAAAGGAATAGGCCAGGACACTTAGAGTCTGTAAACTAAATAAGGCGAAAATATTGGAGTCTCTAAAGTAATAGGCCAAGACAGTTAGGGTCTGTAAATTAAATAAGGCGAAACTCTCAGAATCTCTTAATTAATAGGCCAGGACAGTTAGAGTCTCTAAACTAAATAAGGCGAAACTATTGGGGTCTCTAAAGGAATGGGCCAGTTCAGTTCGTGTCTCTAAATTAAATAAGGCGAAACTCTTGGAGTCTCTAAAGTAATAGTCCAGGACAGTTAGAGTCTTTAAATTTAATAAGGCGAAACTTTTGGTGTCTCTAAAGGAATGGGTCTGGAGAGTTTGAGTCTCTAAAAAAATATGGCTAATCTCTTGGAGTCTCTAAAGGATTAGGCCAGGACCTTTAGTCTCTAAATTAAATAAGGCGAAACACTTAGAGTCTCTAAAGTAATAGGCCAGGACAGTTAGAGTCTCTAAATTAAATAAAGTGTAACTCTTGGAGTCTCTAAAAGTATAGGCCAGGAGTGTTTGGGTCTCAAAAGACTTCCTAAAAAGAATACAAACTGGTCAATTACTGGGGTTAATCGTCGTTGTTATCTATGCTGTACTCGCCGAACAGTGATGTGTAATGTTGGAATTATTATGCGCTGTATTATTAAGGCCTTAAATCAACAGAAGGCTGAAAATCATTTTCAAATATTTTATATTTTTCTTAATATTCATCGGTACTCTCCATTGCAGTATATTTGAGTGACATTATATTCTAGTAATACACCAGAGCTTTCGAACTCGTTGCCGCTTATTCAACTGTAATTGTAAAAATATTAACAATAATAATATACTAAAGCCTTTATCGAAAAATGTCATTAACATACTTGATTAAATTTCGAACAAAACTGACGTTATCGCACTTCAAAACGGATTACCGGTGTATTGTGTGGAGTTTGCAACATAGACTACAGCCATGTGCAAGCACTGCTGTCGGCAATTGTTTTTTCTCATCACAGCAAATGTGGTGTTCTCTGTGAGGTACGAACTGATCGTACTATAAATTAGGTGTCTAATTATTTTTCATTTATACCTCCTCGATCATTATAATTGCCCGATAAAATAAGGGTACAAAAGGTTCGTACATTGTGGCACTCGATCCGTCGACGGCGCCAGTGCCGTCTGTATTGTCATACAGTAATAAAATACATTAACTATATTGTCCGTGTTACGATATTTCGGTCCATAGTCCCTTCCAAAACGAGTTATCCACAGAGGTCGATCTGTTGATTTTTATTTCAGTATCCAGAATGATTTCTTGTCCAAGCAGTTTATACAGTAGCTGCTTATTTCTTCTTCCTCGTCCTTATCTTCCCTCTTTCATTCCTTCTGAGTTTCAAGTAAGGTCGTTACATAGTCCCTTCCAAAGCCAGTGCTCCACAGATGTCGATCTGTTGCTTCGTATTTCAATTTCCAGAATAATCTCCTTGTCGAAACGTTTATCTAGTAGCTGCTTACGTCTTCATCTTCATCCTTATCCTCCCCCTATATTTCCTTCAGTGTGGTACGAAAATTGGACCACAGTCCATTCCTAAACTAGTTCTCCACAGAGGTCGATTTCTTGTTTCGTATTTCAGTTTCCGCAATAATCCCTTGTCCCCAATTTCATCCAGTAGCAGCTTACGTCTTCTTCTTCATCCTCATCTTCCTTCTGCCTTTCCGTCATTGTCTTACGACAAATTGGTCCATAGTCAATTCTAAAGCGACTTCTTCACAGAAGTCGATGTAACCCGAAATACTCCTTGTCAGAAGGTATACCCAGTAGCTGCTTAAGTCTTCTTCTTCGTCCTCTGTATTTCCTTCTTTGTGTTGCGTCAGTTCGGCCTATAGTCCCATCCACAGCGTGTTCTCCAGAAAGGTCGACCTTTACTTTCTTATTTCATTTTCCAGAATAATCACTTTTTCCAAAATTTTATCCAGTAGCTACTTACGTCTTCTTCTTCATCCTCGCCTACCCTCTGTATTTCCTTCAGTGTGATACACCAGTTTGGTCCATTGTCCATTCCAAAAGAAGTTCTGAAAACAGGTCGATCTGTTGGCTTGTATTTAAATTTCCAGAATAATCCTTCGTTCAAAATTTATCCAGTAGCTGCTAACGTCTTCTTCGTAATCCTCATCTTCTTTCTGTTTTTCCCCCTCAGTGCTTTACGTCATTTCGGTCCATAGTCGATTCCAAACCGAGTTCTCCAAAGAGGTCGATCTGTTGCTTCTTATTTAAATTTCCATCATAATGCCTTTTCCAAAATTTTATCCAGTAGCTGCTAACGTTTTCTTCTTCGTTCTCGTATATTAATACTGTATGATATTACAAAGGACACTGGCCAGTAGCTCGGATTAATTACCACAAACTATACCCAAGTTTTGTGCACCGATATTATCAGGAAATTATAATGGTCGAGGAGGTAGAAATGAAAACTTGTCGTATGAAAATTTAAACTATTCTACAGTACATTCAGTCCGTACCTCACAGAGGAGAACACAGTTGCTGTGATGAGAATGACACGTTTGCGACGGTAATGTGAA
>Ga0268261_10000972_pt1 | contig 19236 bp, 8 predicted proteins | sample TergutNc150P1_FD_190353 | JGI IMG/M metagenome (GOLD analysis project Ga0268261, IMG submission 190353) | Nasutitermes corniger P1 segment gut microbial community from laboratory colony in Florida, USA - Nc150 P1 (SPAdes) (version 2) | ecosystem: Host-associated > Arthropoda: Insects > Digestive...
TAGGTGATTAGACATTGTACAAGATCAGAATATATAAATGCTCTAAATGAAGGCTTAAATTGTCAGTACACTGCAGTGGCCCAGATTTAAATTCTGAAGCTGTTGCTACTGCTATTTTTTTTTTTTGACAACTTTGGTTTGTACTGGGCCATTCTGTGTTATGTTTGGCAATGACTGAGCCTATTACACATGCCATTGTCACAGTAGTGTAACATACCAATGTATACCATTCTGGGTTTTGTCTTTGTTTTGTTTTTTGGCCAGTATTTCTTGTGAGATTTGAGGCTTTCACGTTGGTGGTGCTGAAAATTCTGCTCTTCAGAGGTGTGGCACCATGTCACTGGACAAGTAGTTGCTGACATTTTTAAGGACCATAGTACCTTCACCTTGAAGGTGAAGCATTCTTCTTGAACTGAAGGCAGTGTGATCGGAGATGCTCGATATTACATAACAACCCAGAAGAATGGTATCTTTAAGAATTCATAATGGTTTGACTTTTTTTAATTTAATATAAGTCTGGTACAGTTAAAGAGCTGTTTCTCTCCCTTAGGATCACGTAACAGAACCAAAAGAAAAGCAGTGTAAGTGAAGGGCAGTCATAATTTTTTATGATAATGGTAGGGTGGTGTTTGTGGAATATGTCAGAAATTACAGATAAGGAGAAATCTGAAGCGTGGAATGTATGACCTGGGAAGGATCACTGTTATGATAAACAGAGGAGAATTGGCAGTATAGAAGCAGATGTGATGGTGATTGTCTCTTTTCCCTTTTCAGGGTTCTGTACAACTCAATGGCTGCCACACAAGATGACCATGGTCCCGTCCAGAACTACCGCATTGAGATGTCCATCTTTTACATCGTTTACTTTGTAGTATTTCCATTCTTCTTTGTTAACATCTTCGTAGCATTGATTATCATTACTTTCCAAGAACAAGGCGAGGCTGAGTTACAAGATGGAGAGATTGATAAGAACCAGGTAAAAGTTGTTTGGCATAATACCAAGTTTTGTACTTTTTGTTACAGAATATGAGGAAGTTAGATGTACTGAAAAGATCCCAATATGATATTAAATAATAGTGCAATTAAACACTAACTGTCTAAAACTAATTCAAGTTGCTGTAATCTGGAAGATTGATTTTTACCGATATGGATCTTTGAGGATTCTTGAGAGGTGAAGGCATTTTTGTCGATTGACTAGATTGATCAACTGATCAGTCATTTGGTCTCTTCATACAGGAATGTATTTTTGGTTTAAATGATTTAGTTTTTCATACAATTAAATAATATTAAAATCAGGTGACAAATCATCTAATAATGTTGATTCTTTTGTTGTGTTTTTGCAAGTGTTTTTACTGTATATGTGAATCGCCCTTACCCCTAACCCCCCCCACACACACACACACACACACACACATGTATATATATATATATATATATATATATATATATAATAAACAAGGGATGTATATGATATTCTATTCAAAACAGCAGTTTTTCTTAATATGACCTGTTTGATTAATTGACATATACTTTTAGAATTGTGATGTTCACCTTATTGATCTTATATAATAGGCATGGCATTAACTTACATGCACACATTAATTACATACAGTCTTTTGGGGTCTCGCATGGTCTTTTTAATTAATTTGTGTTAAGTGAAGTACATATGGTACAAAGTGCAAAATGGAATGCGGCATTCATTTGTTCCTTTTGTATACAAAAGACAAAACACTCTCTTGTACCTTTTGCTTGTTATTATTTGGGAGTTTGTTGAAAAATTATGGTTACAATTTTGATTTTATATTGATCTTGGAATGGAAATTGAAGTCTTCTGGGATGTTACACTGTGTCGACTGGTGAACAGTTGCAGTTGAATGGCTTCATACCCCAGAATTCCTAAGTTTTCAGTCGCACTGCTGTCAAAATGCCAAATCTTGTATAGTCAGAGCATTTTTAAAGCAAGAATGTAAATGCATAAAGTTAGTGATTATCACCTTAAAATTCTTGGTTTGGCCTTCTGACTGTTAGGTAGAGCTTCATTCAGAGCACTGTATAGAAGGAATTTTGTGTGTTGGTGTGCATGAAAGAGAACCTATTGTGAGAGCGTATAAGTGCTGGAAAGATCCACCAAGTTGGTTGATTTCAGCACTTCATGAATGAGAGTTTTGTTTAGAAAGGAGGAGAAGTACAACCAGACAGTGAACATGTCTGAAACATCAAATAGCCATTTTTGCATAATCTGCAGAAATTAGATGCAGTTTGCTAGGAAGTAATTTAAAATGCCCAAAACAACAATACAAGATTTGTGGTTCTTACAGCAGTGTTGCTGAGGATGTAAGTTCTGTGGGGTACCATGCTGTATAATTTGGTTGGTTGTTCCTAAAGTTTTGAAGAACTGTCACAGTATCATATCACTTAAGACTTAGATCCTGATCTATTACAATAGGTGGTTTATGTTGTGGACCCCTTCCATACTAATGCAAAGACTGTTATTGTCCTAACATCAGATTTTGTGTCACATGGAGCTAACATGGAAAACACTTCATGGCCTAGGTGCCATTTTGCAGTAGTGATATAGTATGTTACAGTATGGAAGGGACAGTGTGCAGTGGGCTGCTACATGGGTGCAGACTGAAGTTTTGTATGTTTATCTTTCCAAGTAATGCGTATTTCAGTTGTACCTTGGTTGTGGTCTGAGTAATACAGTGTTGAAACCCATAAGATGATTGGTATGTTCTGTGTAATTTTTAATCATTTACAGTTTACAAAGGAACATGAATGGGTAGATCAGTGTGCTGTTATAGGACACAGGGAAACAAGTTTCCATCTAGTAATATAAGAGTGCAACAAGAATAACTTAATCTCTTTATTTATTTGGATTTGCTTTTAGAAATCTTGTATTGACTTTACGATTGGGGCCAGGCCACTTGAACGATACATGCCCAGCAAACGAAACAGCTTCAAATACAAGGTTTGGCGAATTGTTGTGTCAACTCCATTTGAATATTTCATCATGATGCTCATTGTGTTTAACACTTTGCTGCTTATGATGAAGGTAAGTCAGTATTTATAATTCATGTAGTCCATCAGTTGTTGTTGCTGTTGACAGTATGTAGCTGAGAATTGGTAGATATGGTGGTGTTGTGTGGGAGTCATTGAGGATGTTACAGTCTTGTACTGCAGAATACATGCTCAGTTTACATGATTTTTATATAAGAACTTCCTTTACCATCGTAACTGAACTTGAGGTACATTGTGCAGCATAGTAATGCTGTTTATGTTACTGATTGTTTACTGACACTGAGTTACTTTATTGAACTTCATACTCTACATATGTGAACTGAAAAAAAATGCTTTGTTTTTCGAAACATATTTACATATATATGTATAAAAAGATGGTGGTTTTCAATCTGTGGTAAAGAAAATGTCCTCCAAGGCTCCATAACATAACTTGATATGAGAAATTGGGCTTTTGAAGTGTTATGCTATGAGATACTTTGAAGAAGTGTCATTTGGAGTTGCCAAGTTCATGATTTGTACTTCCATGTACATACAACAGAACAAATTTGTAGAAAATATTTTCATTATTAAGTAAAGCTTCTGGCTTATGATTGCATTTTGGGCTTATTGGTAGATGAACCTGTAATATCTTGGCCATGGTGACATTTTGAATATTGGCAGGCTATATGTACTTAAGGCTTACAAACTGCTAGAGGCTTTATGATATTTTATTAATTTTTTTTTTTCCTGGGCAAATTTTTTGGAAAGATGCCCTGAAAATAAGCGGTTTTAATCTTTTATTAAAAGATAAATTTTAATATTACCTCTGTGGAACTGAATAGGTTTATTGTTTTCTTATTTGCTTTAACCACTGGTTTGAACACATTTGGCACACATGCAGTTACTTGTAAAATGCTTATTGCTAATTACTTTGAAATATCTTTTAAACATGACCTTCCACACCATTTTTGCATGTTTCCTGGATTTCTGCCATAACACGAACACTGCAAAACAGAAACATAAGCTTAGAGACCAACATATGCATTCAGATATATTGTATTATATTCACAGTCATTAATATGTAGTTACCATAATCATGTTACATTGTATTTTCTTGTACATGATAATTGTTTGAAGTACAGGTGTAATGTAATTTCTTTTACTTCAAATAATGTTTCCAAGTTGTTCATGGAAGTCAGATTATTTCTGATTACTTGAATGCATCATTAAGTTATGTGTGTATCAGTTACTTTGTATAAGATTCGCAAAGTAATTTTTTATTAACATATCTCTCACACACACACACACACACACACACACACACACACACACACACACACACACACATACACACACACACACAGTTGTACATTCCTGTAAGGCATTTACATTTTTATTAAAACAAGTGTGCACATGGTAATAATATATGAATTGCTGAGTAATAATGTAAACTGTGTTTTTCATGGTTCAGTGTTTTAAATACATTTCTTTTACAGGTAGTGAAAGATATGTTAGGATGTTTTTCTATTGTATATGGTATGATTGACAGGGCTATAAATGCTCATCTGAATGTTTGTGAGCACAATGTTGAAGTGATGTTAGGTGTTTTGATGTTCGAGCATTTATTCCTGTACATCATTCTGTCATATATATGATTGATGATTGGATGGATGGTTGACTGGTTGATTGACTGATTTGTGGCTGGCTGATGGGTTCAAGCTGAGATAAATGTTCATGAAGCATGCTGTGCATCTTGTGGCAATGCATTTCCACCAAGAAGGTCAATGACTGGGTGTTTTTTTTTTTTTTTAATTTATTTATGTGAGAAGTCCATATTTTCTAATTGAAGGAAATTACAAACCTCATAACTTTTTGCAGTGTCAGTTCAATAATTATTCACCTTCCTTTTAATGTACTACAATCTCATGGTGGGTTTTCAGAGTATTTGTTGTTTTCTGAAAACATTTGACCATGTTGCAGAAAAACAGCTTAATGGTAAGGCCAAGTGTCCACTGTCACAATTTATTATGGTAGTTTTCAGTGAATTACATTGCGCCTGTTCATGCATAAAAATACTGTCTTTGTCATATAACATGGAACCATAGATGTCATGATATTGGCTCATGAAATCCTGGCCACTATAGTTGTAGATTCTCAGAAGAGACACATTTCCTGTAAGCGTCCAGGGGCATAAGCATTAGCAGTAAAAGTTATTTTAATATTTACTGATGTTGAACATTTCTGCCTTGTGGGATGTGGTGCCGTGAGTTATGGTAGATGCGGACTGACGTTTTAAATTGTCCTATTGCCTTTGAAATCAGGATGTACATGTAGAAAATTTAGGCGGAAACAGGGGACAGGGCGAATGAGAGAGAATTGTTGCTGGGTTGTTGGGAGGTGGGCTAGAAATAAAGGTGCAAAGGGAAAAAGGGAGATCTTTAAAAGGTCAGTTTCTGAGTGGAGCCAACAGAAGAACTGTTTGGTTGGTCAACCCTAAAATGCCGACTTTGGTGCACAGTACAGACCTCTTCATACTTCACATGCTGCAGGCTGCCATCTTTGGTGCACTGTGCAATTATGATTGATTGTATTTATGTACATCACTTTTAAAGTTCAAAGTCCATTCATACAGGAACTCTCTTTTTACCATGGTCTTTTCTGTAAACTATCATTGCCATTGTTGTTATGATTATTGAATTTCATTGTGCTTACTAGTGTCACTCTTCCCTCACAAATTCATGTGTCCACTGTGCAGTGGCATTGTGAAATGGAACTTCTGTGTGGTCTGCAGCGTCTGAGGCTTATAGTTGATGCAAATATGCTTATTAGTTGTCAACTTGAAATGTGCGAACAGGTACACATATGGTTTGATGGGTATAATACCCTACAGCTGTGTGTGCAGTTGCACATGGGTCATGTGGTAGTCCCTAAATCCTCTGCAGGCTGTAAACTGATCTAAATCTCCAAAGCCTCTGCAGGCTGCAAACTGATTTTTAACAGTGATGTCTTTTTAAGGCCTTCTCTTCATCCTTTCTGACATAGTTTTTAGAGGACATAACCAATGCAAAGTCTGTGTGTACACATGTATGTTCATATGAGTCATCGTACTTGTTAGTAACACACTACATAACAGGGGCAAAACAGATTAAAAGTTTCATTGATATACTGAGATACTATTTGTCTCATAAATACCACAGATTTACCTCATTTAGACTGAGTACTTGTTTCTTGAAGAAAAGTTTATTTTATGTAAATCAGTAAAGGGATGAAAATCACTGTTAATTAATTAATTAATAGTGTTATTGCAATAAATATTAAAATAGCAGTTAATTGTAATTTAATTTGTGGATCTTAAATATTACTTTTGAAAAATTGGAGAATGTCATATCCTATTAGGATACTGTAAGCAGTGAATAATATGCGATGGGAACAGAGTCACCATTTTGTGTTAAGTGTTATTAAAGGTCGTAATTTTATTTAATAGGACTATAAAGTTAAATTTGAAGTTAAAAAAGTAATATAATTTAGGAGTAGAATATGATTTAGGTAGTTGTACGCAATATGTTTACATATGTAACAGACTACCTACATCTCTGATTGTTATGAACACATATGTTCAAATATTTCTTCATTTGTTTAAAGGAGTATAGTAACAAATTAATCAAAATTAAGTAGTATAAATTTGCAGTGAAAAGGTCTGTGGGTATTGTGCCTGTCACATTTAGCTTTTTGCGGCTTCTGTGCCTAGCATTCACATTTCTTAGTGGACTGTTTGTCTATTAGACTTGCAATTTTATGGATTCTGTGCCTATGACATTTGTCTTTTTTTAGATTCTGTGCTTATCATCCTTGTCATTTTGTGGATTATGTCTCTGTCACATTTGCCTTTTTGTGGATTCTATGTCAGTCGCACAGAGTTTTATGGGTTCCATTCCTGTCACACCTGTTGGTTTGTAGGTTCAGTGTCTGTCACACATAATTGTATGGGTTGCATGCATATCATACTTGCTGGTTTATGGGTTCTGTGTCCATCACACATAAGTGTATGAATTCCAAGCCTATCGTGCTGGGTTTGTGGGTTCTGTATCTCACAAAATTTTGTGGGTTCTGTATTTTGGAGTTACAATTGTATGGTTCCATTCCTATCACACTTGCTACTTTGTGGGTTCTGTGTCTGTCACACATAATTGCATGGGTTTGATGCCCATCACGCTTGTTGGTTTGTGGGTTCATTGTTTTGGAGTTATAATTTTCTGGGATCTTACCATTTTGTGGGTTCTGTGTCTTTTGCACTTACCATTTTGTGGTTTCTATGCCATTGTCTATACTTTGTTATTTCAGACCATGTCCACTTGTCAGGTGTAATCTCTCACACATTTTCTTGTGGCCTTGCAGTTTTTTGTTTCCCCAGGGATATTGGCATTACTAGTGACTCATATTACTCGCTTGGTATCTGGACATAACTTACGATTCTTCTTGTGCTCACATAATTTGAAAATAGTTAATGTTGCATTTACCCAAAAAACGCTGGATATAAACAAGATGCATAATTTAATGCAACATCCATCATGTGAAACGTTGACATTTATGGTTCAGAACTCTTAGAATTTTAATATATATAAGTAATATAAGAGGTAGGACCTGATGAATAATGTGGCATAAACAATAAGGCACTGCACTTAAGTTGTATTAGACATACTTTGGGTTGGAAATAATATGAAACTGCTGATGTTAGTTTAAAACAGAGATCTGTACTTTACTTCCACAAAGAAGTCTGGAAGTTTGACACAACAAATACCAAGAGTGTCTCGATTACCTTGCTCTAGTAGCACAGTTTTATAATTTATATAAAAACTTGAACAAGTTGAAAGTCAGAATATGCGAAACATATGTTCTAAAAACCTAACTGTTACATTGTGAAGAAATACGGCTGTTAATTATTGCATAAACTGAATAATTGATTGAACTGACATGATGTTGCTTTCCTGGAATAGCATGTCTTTTATAAGTCTGGTGTTCACCGCTGCAGGTGTGTTGGTGTTTTGATCTTCCTGTGTGCATGTCACTTAATTCACTTCAAGCAAACAGAAAGCTGTTCTCTACATATATTTAAGTAGTAATGTGGTTTAACAGTGGAAACTATAATGTTTGTACGTTTTGATTTATCCCTGATCGATAATATCCGTGTCATAGTTGAGGTTCTTACAGCAGTACTTCTGAATGTTTAAATCTTAGAGGATATACCACATCAACTAGTAAACAGTTACCAATGTTTTGAAGCATCATAATGCATTTGTGATGTTATATTCACCCACAGTCCTTCAAAACATTAGTAACTGTTTAGTAGTTATCATGACATAACATCCCAGAAGACTTGAATCTTTGATAGTATTCAAGTTTACATGATGTGGGGCAACGATTTTGCCATTGTCCAGCAACATTTGTTGTTATACATTTGATCAAAGACATGATTTATAGCACTGACAATATATAGTCAGCATTAAAGGTGTTCAAATTCAGCCAAATAAACTTGTGTATAAAATTTTCAAATATGTCAGGATTGAAGTAAAAAAAAAAGTGCATGTAGTAGAAGTTTTAAATAAATTTGGTATTTGGAATTCGTGCGGCATGTTTTCTTAAGGTACATAATCCTAATCACTTTTTTGAGAAAATTTAACTTGCACATCTATATGCAAAATTTGCACATGAATTTAACCAAAAAAAGGGATAAATTTCTAATAAGAAATGCTCCAGTGTTAACACTTTGTAGCTGAAGTTCCTGTAATAATGTGTTGTAACACTTACTGAAATATTACTTTAGTTAGTTCTGTGTTAGTTCAACATTGTACTACCAGGTTATTGAATATTTTATGTTTGGTTGGTGAAGGTATTTTATTTTGATACAAAACCAAGTTAAACACATGTTATGAATGTAATTATAAAATAAAGAAGATGTGGGAAAGGAAGGACATGACCAAGTTCAGCATTTTTCTCTAGTCATTTTGAAATACTCTAAAAATGAATGTACACACATGGTGACCATGTCTTCTGTGATACCGTTATTAATTTCTATGCTGGAAAAATCATTGTTTCCATATTCCTTGACTCTATGGCCCTGTAAGAAGCAGGTTCACTTTATGACAGGTGCCCATTTTTTGTACCATTGCCTTTGGCACCATCCCTTTATATACAGCTGTCTTATATCATTCTTTGCAACATACATCTTAGCCAGAACCTTTTAACTTTTATCTTCTTTGTAGTTTTCGACAATTTTCCTTGCTACCCTTAATCAGTCTATTTTGATCACATGCTTGGTGACACTCAACATTTTCCTTCTAGTATCTGCTACTGGATTATGTTATGTTAATGGCTTCACTTCTTGGTGCGTGAATTATGTTGTTGGTAGAGTAACTTTTTTATTGTCTAAAGAAAGAATTAATGGCTGTGGATTATGATTCCAGTTCTGATTTTGGAAACAGCTCCCATAGTGTGGTTGAATTGATGATTTGAATTGTTTCTAATAGTGCTGATAGTGAGAAAACACAACTTTGAGGTTAGTCATCCCCGTTGTGTAGATCAACTATCTAATGAGATGAATATATTAAATATATGGTCAGAACACAACTAAGTATTATTATCCTATAGATAGTACATACAACTACAAGTAGACTATTTACATGTAATTACCTTAACTCATAAACATGCCACCCACTGCAGTAAGACGAGATCTCGTCCCCCCAGAGTACCCACGCATTGTTGTATAGCCACTTATTAAGTTTGTAGTACAACCTGACGTTGGCCAATATGCAAGGCCGAAACATGTAGTTGTATGTACTATCTATAGGATAATGATACTTAGTTGTGTTCTGACCATATATTTAATATATTCTTCTGATTAGATTGAGAAAACACAAATTAAGAGCAGTCTGTTCAATGGCCCAAGGGTTTAATTTGATTAGACCCTATGCTAGTCAGTGGCTGTAGCAATACCATAGGCCTACCCATCCTTATATACTACAGATATTGTGGTAAAACATTTTTAATGTGCTCAGGTTCCTTATTTGTACACATAATTAAGAAGATATGTTGCCTCTGCAGTCCATAGGCTCTTTAGTTATAATAGTGTATTAATCGAGAATAAAGAAGAATAAAGTTTACCCCCTCCCAGTCCATAGAGTCTTCTCTAGTAATAATTCATAATTAACAGTGAACATTGTGCCCCTCCTCCCCTTCCTGTAGGTTGTTACAAGCTGTAACTTCCCATGCCACTCAGTTAGTTGTTTGTAGAAACAGCTGTAAAAATGACACCATTTCTATTTATGTCATTTTCTGCAAAATTTAAATTAAAAGCATTTATTACAGAAACGTGTCTCATTACTTATTTATTACAGAAACGTGTCTCATTACTCATTTAATTCAGTAATTTCTTACCAGAAAATGAGATGTGTGTGCCTCCCATATTCTGATGTTAAAATTTAATGATCACTGCTGAATATTTAGACCGTAAAATACATCACACAGGTAACAGTCTCAGACTTAAAATGTTTTCTGTGCCTAATATATATAATGCACATGTGATTGCATACTAAAAGGAGGTAAATATATGTTCAGTTGCCTTGTGATTGCAATGCGGGCATATAAGGAGAGCAGTCATATTGCTCTACTCAGCCTTAGCCTTGGCATGGAAGCAAGTGAGTGGTCAATTTCACACCTCAGCTACTTTAATCTAGGGGAAATAACCTCTAGTACCCATTGAATAGGAGACTGGGTAGGCCCTAGGCCAGTCAGGATGTTTCAGAGATAGAGAGAAATGTTTTTTTCCCTGCCAGGAATTAAACACTGGATAGCCCAGCCCATAATGTAGTCACTGCACCATCTTTACTAACACAGCTACTGAAATTTATAATGGTAAAATTATATATTATGCTACATTTATTTTTGCATTAGAAACATTTCTAAAACCAAGCACTAAAATGGATTCCAGCCATATATATCAGATATGTTCCAATTCTGATGACCTGTGTGTTTTTCTGTTATAAGATTCTGTGCTCAGGTGTTCACCTGTACTTATAAAAGTTGTTGAATCCAAAATAAATATTTTGCTACAATGTGAGTCAACTGTGGCGCTTAAAATAATGTGCTGAATTAAACTTTTGTATTCATTACAACAGTATCATAGTATTTTGATCATCTCACAAGTATAGGGTCATTATTTTACCTGGTAACTTTACGTTGCCACTTCCCATTGGCTGTTTTATTGTATTTACATAGCCCAGTCAAGCTGACTGCTCACTTGCCTGGTGGGAAGTGACAGACTATAGTTACCAGACAAAGTAAATACTGATTATGGATATAGTACTGTAACTTGATTGAAAGGGAACAGCTATCTGTTTGTTTCTGATGTTTGATCTACTTAACGTGGCACAATCTAGCACAGATTTGGTTACGGAAATGCATTTCTGTCTCGTGACAGACGCATGATGCTTTGGCAGAGGCATGTGTGATGGATGTCTCTGTGTACGATGTCTGTGTGTCTGTGTGTGTCTCACTGGAGCACTGCTGTCTTTAGTATATTAATATTTTTATTTCATACCTGTTTTTCTCCTTTGAATAAGTGGAATATAATTTCTTATTTTGGCACTTACATATGTACCATTTCAACTGCTGGTTATGCTAGGCAGTTTTTAATGATACTTATATATTTATATATGTTTAATTTCTTCTAAGTGTGCTCAACTTAAATGTCACATTCCCTGTGAGTAGCAGTGGTTCTGACCAGAGCAAAAGATCATATTTGTTTTGTCCTTTGCACTGCGTGTTGTAGATTTTTAACAGCTCTGTTCAAGATTAACTGCAATGTTGATTTATGCCAGGAGCCTGATATTTTATTATTAGTTGTTGACATTATGTCTTACTACAAGATAAATGTATCTTGTTTTGCTGATAGAGAGAATGTGTTAGAAAGTAAAATGCAACTTCTTTCTTACCTAACACAAAAGCCAAATACTTGTAAGTAGATAGGGTAAAATGCTGACTCTGAAATATGCTTTTTATTGAAATAAGTCCTTGTAAGAACAAAGAATAGAAACGTGATAATTGAGACTGATATTGATGATATACTGACATTTTTCTTTAAAATTTTTTAGATTTTTTAAAAATGAAAACCTGCATATATTGAGTGTACACCAATTATTATACCAAATAAATGCATGTTCTTCATTAGTACAAGATTAAGTGGGCTTCTCCAACATGAAGCAGTACATGTGTACCATCTTTAGGGAGAATACAAATAGCTGCTTTGCAGTCGCATTTGGTTTTTAAGAACTAGCATTGCATTCTCTCTGAAGATGGTGCACGTGTACCAAAACATGTTGAAGCTCATTTAATGTTTGTACTAATTAATAATGTGCATACAGTTGGTATAATAAGTGGTGTATGCCAATAAAAAGTGCACAGAATGGACAACTTTAAAATAAAAAAACTATGTTGAATTCCAAACTGACAATAATTGTCAAAGAAAATAAGAATTTTATTTACCGTAAATTCTTCAGCCATATGTGAATTTACAAAGCATAGCCAATGCAGATACTTTATACGAGTATTCTGTTTGTTAAGAAATGTGTGTTTTGTTACTTGGAAATTTATTTCACTTATTCCACAATTTATGCCTAGTTGTGTTTTCAGTTGTAACTAGCAGTCAAATATACTGGCTGGAAACATGTATACTAAAGCAGACCTGTATTTTTGTAACAGGTATTTAGTTCTCTGTTGGCATAATACATTATCAAGATTTCCCATGTAATTCAGTTCTGCTATACTTTGACTGCTAGATTATTATTAGTAGACCACACCTTTCCTATTCTAAGGGACGTGAAAAAGGAAAATTCAGTTTAGTATAACTTTGCAAACCGCTATGCATGGCAATTCACTGCATTTTCATTTGATTTAGTTCTATTTTGACAGCCAAAATTCGAGAATATAGTTTATTTGTAGGTTGGTATGCAACAGCATTATCTCTGAAGATTCAAGTGTTTTGGGACAGTGGTTCCCACAGTGTGCTTCATGGACCCCCAAGGATCTGCAACCAATTCCCAGGGTATCCATTTCTGTAATGGCTACTTTGAAGTGTACTTTTTTTTTTAATTAAAGGGATTGTGTTTTTTAAAAGTAATTGTGAAACATCTTTCACTGTTGATCTGTTTATTTTGTATAACCATTAGACTATCATATTAAGAAGCTTTCTGAACCCATGAAGTGAGCAACAGTCATTTTCAATTAAGGTCAAATTGTGCAATGCATTTTTACATATGCTACTGGTATGTGTTCATAGCTATCTAAAATAATTTCTGAGATATAAGTTTTTAATTTTGGATACCTGTCATCCAGAAACTCCATATTTACATGAGCAAGGATGTGCGGATCTGTGGTTATTTTTTTTAATCCAAGTGGGGTCCGCCAGCATAAAAGTTTGGGAAACCCTGTCCTGGGATGTCACACTGTGTCCCTGGGCAAGAAGTGACCAATGTTGTGAAGGATAATAGTGTCTAGAATGCACTGCAAACCTTCCAAACATTGCTAACCGCTTGCTCAGTGTCATGGTGTACATTCCAGCAGACTTGTATCTTCAGCAACACCACTGTGAGAACCCGCGATCTTATGATATCATCTCTTTTCAGCATTATTTTCTGGGCATTATATCTGAAATTCATTGTTTCATTAGTCATCATTTTAAGTTGTGTATGATTCTATGTACAATCAACTGTAATTATAAAAGTTGTAGATATTCTTCAGATTCTCCACCAACACTTTGAGAACATTGCATTTCAGTCATGTGTATTTTTTTAAGATATTTGCCATGCAGTGAAATGTCCATGAATACAGTTCAGTATGTATTTTGTACATGCATTGGGTGCATATGTGTACATGTTTTTGAGCTACAATGTATACATACACTGAGCCACACTTTACTTGGACAAGAGGTAGCTACAGAGTGGGGGAAGAGTGTGTCTCAGCAGTACAGAGTGAAAACCATTCTGTTAAATTTGAGAAAGAAATAAGCAGACCCTACAGTCTTTTGGGAGGTGATGCTTTGTAGTGTTGCAGCATGATGCTGTATCCATCTGCAGGCTAGTAATGTGTGACTGTACACCCAGGATGGAGGTAGCAATGTGCACCAAGATATTAGCACCATCAGTCGAACTACACAGTATCACAATCCACATGATTGCAGTCTCATGCTCTGTGCCATGAAAATCTCATATCTCATGAAAGTGTTTTATTTGATGTCCAAATAGTTTCTTGTTGCAACATAATCATGTTTTGTTTAATTAAGTAGCATATAAAACGAACATAGTCGTGTGTTTAGGTCACAGTTAATTAGCAGATTTATGGATCAACATATGAATGAATCAAAGTGACGTGTGTAGTGTGATGTGTTGTAAAATCCATAAGAAATTGAACCTAATGCATGAAATATAAAATGTAAAACCATTACATGTATCAAGACTCTGGCATTTTGGAGGTGGATCTGTGTAGATATGTACAGATGCACCTGTTGTCTCACCCTTCTGAGTGGAGGAATCACTCCTCTGTCCTGAAGATGGAGGCACAAGTCACTGTAACTACATGTCACTATTTAGGAAACTACACAGTGTTTCTTCCTACAAGACCATAATCTGGATATTTACCATTGGAGAACATTTAGTCCTGCATGTAGTTAATATGTTTTAAATTCCAGTGGGACCAGTATTTTTAAATTATAAGGAAAGTAGCCAAGAAAAACCTGTTGAATTTTGTTTCAGGGTTTGTTCTAAATTTCTGAAGAGTTGCTTAATTCTCAAAATTAAAAGAGCTTCTAATTTATTTGAGAATGAGTAAATAACACTGGTCGGCATCAGTTTTGTCCCTGAAATAATTTTGATAGATTTTTATTGGAAGTAGGTTTACAAACTCGAATGTGTGAATAAAATATTTATATCACCCTCCGTTTGGCTGGTACCAGTTGAAACCTCAGCTGAATGGCCAAAAACCGAAATTAGGGGCTGGGCTTAAGGGTTTTTATACTGTTCATTTATTGTTACTTATATAAGTCACTTAAATCGATAGAATAATATTGTTTCCAACTATATCTCAAACTGAAAAGATGTCCTGTCTGCTGTTTAGCATCCCTTTTATTTGTAGTGTGAAATTATCACAATACAAATTAAAGGGGCGCTAAATATGCCGATGGGCCAGGTGTTGTAGTCGGTATAGCGACTGGCTACGGGCTGGACGGTCCAGGGATCGAATCCCATTGGGGACAAGATTTTCTGCACCTGTCCAGACTGGCCCTGGGACCCACCCCGCCTTCTGTGCAGTGGGTACGGGGTCTTTCCTGGGAGTAAAGAGCGGCCAGGGCGTGATGCTTACCCCTCACCCCCTTCTAGTGCCATGGTCAAGAAAGGGTAGAGCTATACCTCTCCTCCCCCTATGGGCCATATGGCCTGTACAGAGCCTCAGTGCCTGTACAAGGGTGCACTTTATTTTACTTTAAATATGCCAATATTTTATCACAGTGACAAAACAAAGGCTCAGCGACTTGTATCATGGCTTAAGCAGCACATTCTTCTTGAGAAAGGTAATAATAGTATCATTTTATAGAAAGAAGCAGTCAGACATAGCAACATATTACTCAGTGGGTAGTGATCTTTTGTACTGAAATAACATCCAAGAGTTAATGGAAGAATTGCATCTTGAACACACCTCTGGGCAATGGAGGCTTTTCATTGATCCATCTAAAGGTCATTTTGAAGGCAATGTTTCTTCACAATGGAAATAAGTTCCCATCTATCCCATGGGCCCATGCACTGCACATGAAAAAATGCACAAGAACCTTTAGGTTTCACTGCACGAAATATGCTGTGAAGAACGCCAGTGGAATATATGTGCTGACCTGCAATCACAGCAAGGTGGATACACTAAATTTTGCTGCTTTTAATGTGAATGGTCCAGCTGAGTGAGGGACTACCACTAGAGAATAAAAAAATGACCACTCCATTCAGAAACAGCACCAGGTCAGAAGAATGTGGCACATCCTGCTGTAGTGGATAAGTAAAAAATCTTAATTATCATCATTGCAAATCAAGCTCAATTTGATAAAAATATTTGTGAAAGCAATGGATAAAGAAACCAAAGGGTTTGCCTATTTAAGGCAAAAATTTTCCAATTAAGTGAGGCCAAAATGAAAGAAGGAATTTTCATTGGTTCACAAATTAAACAACTGTTCAAAGACCAAGAGTTTAGTACAAAATTAAATTCTACGGAATTAAGAGCCTGGTAGGCACATGAAAACGTCAGTGGAAACTTTCTAGACAATGGAAAAGTGGAAAAGTACAGCAAAAATGTGCAGGAACTAATTTCATCACACAGTGCTATGGGGTGTAACATGTCATGGAAAACTTCATGTGCTGCATTCCGTTTGGATTTTTTTTCCTGACAATGTGCGAGCCATCTCTGATGAACATGGTGAAAGATTCCATCAGGATATTTCCCAGATTGAAAAGAGGTACATTGGAAAATGGGAATCCAAGTATATTGGCTGACTGCTACTGGAGTCTTACAACGGAGACACCAACTGGCGAATGTAAGAGGCAAAATAAGACAAAGTGAGTGTTTAATGAATTTTTTCTGTTGAGGATATAGAGATGTTGGTTATTTGATACTTATATTGTAATTAGAAACCAATATATTACATTTTTATTATAAATTTGGGTTTTTTTTTTCAATTTTCCCCTTTCCCTTAACATTGGTGGGTGATGGGGCAATTTGATTGTCATATTTAGATTCAGCAATGACAAAACTGTAAGAATCACCCTGAATCTTAACAGGGAGCCAAAAAAATTTTTTTTTCTTTACCGACCAGTGTAATATTACTTGATATTTCTCGTCATTTGTCAACAACTTAATCAGCATTTAAACACTGACTATAGGTTGTGTATAGTACATAATTTCAGCTAATTGTTATTGATAATTTATGGTTGATAAATATACATTCAGTGTTCTGTGTACACTGCATATTCCATTAAACATTTGCTGCAAGAAACATGACATTGTCAGACAATGAAAATTTGGCTAAATTTGAGGTTTTTGTGGACAGAGTTTTCAGTATTTTGTATGACTTAGGGTTATATGCGGATTTGGTGTTTGGAAAGTATATAACATTTTATCGAATGTACCTTCCAGGTTATCAGTGGTGTACAAACCAGTGATCCGTCCATCAACATATGCAGACTTTATCAACATAAACCATTGTACATACAGAACAGTTTCTTTCCATGCAGGCATTAAAAAAAAAGCCTCTGTAGTTTTTTAAAATCAAATTTGCATCCAGCTTACCTTCCAGCACTTCTGTAAGCTAAAATGAGAAACTAGAGAGCATTTAAGTGAATGTATTCTTGTAATCATTGTGGTTTGAACCCTAAAATCTGAATATCAGAGATTGTTATCAAGCAGAGAATTCAGAAAGTGTGTACAGTGCTGAATTAAATAGATGACGACAGAATATGTAAAGCATACAAGTCTCACAGGATATGACACTATGTTGATAGGGTGAGTGGTTCCTGATGTTTCAGAGGACCATAGCGCCTTTTGTTCGCATAAATAACTCAAGAAGAAAGAAGGCAGCGCACTTCTTTGAAACATCAGGAACCAATGGAAGTAGTTCACTCTTTTGAAATATCGGAGCTACTCGCCCAATGACACAGCCTTGTCTAAGAAGACTTGTGTTGTCACCAACACCACTGTGAGAACCTTAAATCTCACACAAAATGTAGACATTTTGAATAAATATTTGGTTTGTCCATATGTGTTATACATCTGGTTCTTTGTGGCTTCTTCTTTTTGGTGGTGTTGTGTTACATTATCTTACATGAACCAGAGTTTCAGTGACATGAACACTGAAGATAAAATACGAGTAATTAGTAATAATGTAAAACAAAATGAAGATTATCATCACAAGGGATGTGACATTGTGTAACCTGGCAGATGTGTACAGGCATTTCAATGTGCAAGTTCACCAGAATATACAGTGTCACATTCCAGACGGCAGTAATCCTCACAGGGCAACTGTGAAAACCTCATGTCTAACAAAATATGGGCAAGGTTGTATATTATGGATCTGAGCATCAATATGAGTAAGGGCTTGAAGGTGAAAGGGGAACTAATGGCTGGTAAAGTACAGTATATGGACAGCCTTTAAGTGCAGCACTAGGACACTTCATGCATCTCGTTTGGTGTAGAGAAATATACAGGAATTCAAGATTTGATGTTCTATGAACATTGTTTCTGAAGATTCATGTGTTCTGGGTTGTGATGCCATGTTGATGGATGAGTGGTTCCTGATGTTTCAAAGGAACATAGTATCCTCATCGTTTGAGCAGTCCCACAAGTCACTGTGTTACTTCCGAATGTCAGGAATCACTTTCCCAGTGCTCAGTGTCACCATGACTCATACACTTTGTGCTCCTGGGTGTGTGTATAATAATATTGCAGATGCTTATTTTTAATACTTACTGTAGATATTGTCCACTGTTCCTGTTTTTTTCAAATTGTAGTGTCTCCTAAACTGGTTATATTTCCTTCAGGTGTCATTATTTAGTAAGGAAGCCTCCTTCAGTGGGACCATGGTAGTTGTGATCTCAAACCCTTTTCCAGCTGTACTGAGGGCTGCATGGAGTAGGATAATATTTTTTGCTGTCTGGTGAAGAAAGAATAGAACCAGTTTGTAAATAACATGGTTTAAAAAAACAGAAATGATGGACAGTGTACAGAATAGCAGTCTGAATGTTGTTATACACCATGTAGACTTTGAATGTTTTTTTAATTCTGAAATAACAATATTCAGCAATACAAAACTAAAAAATATTAAAACCCAGAAGTATAAATAAACACTTTATTTATATTATTTGACTCCAATATTATCTTATCTTAAATTTTGTAAATAAACCCAAGCAAAAATGTACTTGTGCTTCATGTTGTGCACATTATTTTTCACTATATATTTTAGTCACATACAATGTTCTTTGACCATATATGTACATTGTTTTGTGTGTGTGTTTGATTGTGTGTGTATGTATATGTATGTATATCTCTCTGTCTAGCAATGCATTATGTGTAAGTTTATGCATGCTAGAATATAATCTTACAAGTTTGCCTGATGATGGTATGGTTGTACCAAAATACATGACCCCCCCCCCCCCC
>Ga0268261_10000973_pt1 | contig 19234 bp, 18 predicted proteins | sample TergutNc150P1_FD_190353 | JGI IMG/M metagenome (GOLD analysis project Ga0268261, IMG submission 190353) | Nasutitermes corniger P1 segment gut microbial community from laboratory colony in Florida, USA - Nc150 P1 (SPAdes) (version 2) | ecosystem: Host-associated > Arthropoda: Insects >...
ACGCCGTTTCAGAAGAATGACATGACTTCATTTCAAGCCGTGTCATGAGCGCAAAGAAAATGCTTCATCACGCACGCCTCGAATGGTCGGTTGAAACCATGCATTATTTTCTGGATGTCCACTATTTAGAGGACAGCTGCCGATTGAGGGAGCGAAATTCACAAAGAAACCTCAACATGGCCCGAAAAATTTCGTTAAACCTTATCGGACGCTACAAAGAGGTCACTAATTCCAAAAAACCACCGTCAAAAGGAGTGAGGGAGTGACTACATGGCCTGTCTGGCCACCATGGGACTTTCTCGTTCGTTAAGGGTCAATAAGCCAAATACGGGCAAGATAGAACTTGGGTTGCCACTGGGCAGATGCCTGCATATACTGTAGTAAAAGCAGTTATAAGGAGTGAAGTCTATGCCCAACATACCAGCTGAACTAATCGTTACAGGGAAAAAACTCAGCAATGGCAACGGCCCTTTTACGATTATAGTAAGGCGCCAATACCCTTATCCGGATGCAGAAGTCGGTAGCGTGCGGGTCGAGGGACCCGGCGACTTTTCCATCCCCATCAGCCTGAGTGGCACCGGTTATCACTATTTTTATATCACTGAAACAACTGCCGATGGATGGACGACGATGAGTTACAACGCCTCTTTTTACGTGTATATGAGCTCCTATACCTCGGGCGGGAATACCTATTACCAAGGCTCCCTGTACTACTATACCGCACCACCGGTGTTGGTTAACATGAAAACAAACTTTTCCGATGCTGCGCTTCCCATTTTCAAAATTATAGACGGCGATGGCTATGACCCAGCAGCAAGCTACACTTTTCGGATAGATGGGATAAATGTGGATTTCTCGGCTTCGGCATCGGTATCCCCCAATTCTTTTGGCAATTTGCCATTTATCTATCCTCCCATCGACCCGTCCCAAAAGGTGCTTTACCAGTACACGGTTTACGAAGATACCAAGCAAAGCGGTTGTTGCCCTAGTCCCCAGTCCATCACCTTATTTGCTGAGTCAGACCCCGATGGCCATCAACATTGGTGGACTGACCAAAACCCTGTGTTTTTTAACAGTTGCCCTTCCCCTACCCAAGCGGTGCTTTGCCTAGAAGGCAACAAAACCACTGCGGGGTTTGAAAACTTTACGATGGGATACCCGTTTGAATTTGGTGTTTTTGATGCATACAATAACCAAATGGCATACGCCTATACAAATGAAGCTGGAAAAATCCAATTCAATCCTCCCCTCATCCTTAACGAACCTGGGGATTTCATTTTTACAGCTAGGGAAATCCTAAGTTCGTACGTTGTTTGGCAAGTGGAGCCTGCCAGTTCGCTTCTTCATGTCCATGTGGAAGTTGACGAACATGGGAATTTAACCGCTAGTACAGATGACAAAATCAGCTTCCACAATATACTTGACCCTGCTGTTGCTGTTTTTAATGTGAATGGCTTTAAAAATAGCACCCTCGGTGAAGGGGAACATCCCGAGCTTTTAGATTGTGAATTTTACTTGATGGATGGCGATGGCAACCTTGTGGCGAGCGCCCATTCGGACAAATGGGGAGATATCGAGTTCAATAACTTGTCCATGACAGGGGACGCTGGGACTTGCCAAACATTTTACTTCGGGGAAGTGCAGCGCCAGGTCCCTGGTTGGCGTTTTGATACAAGACGGTTCCCAGTGGAAGTCTGCCTTTATGAAGAAAATGGCCAGTTAAGGGCAACTGTTGATTACCCCGACGAGTGGCCCTACTTTTACAACGAATATGACCCCTCCCAAAACAATGTCCTTATTCCCATTGCCAAAAAAATTGATGGCAGCCCAAATTTCCCACCGGGTTCCACCTTCACCTTCCAGCTGGATCTACAAAACTCCGATGGCACCCCCATAAATTATGGAACGCCATTGACCCTCACCCTTGGTGCCAATGAGAGCGGGCAAATTTTTGGCACCATCCCCATTCCCGAATGGGGTCATGCCATTATCGGCATCGTCCGGGAAGTGGCTTCATCCCCCTCTGGTTGGGTCGTCGACCAGCCTGCCCGGCGGATTAAAATAAGCCAACGGGATGACGGCTCCCTGTTTTTGGATTATTACGAAGGGCACCCGCCGGTATTTACCAATACCTTCAATCCAAAACCAGTTACCAGCGGCATCGTCCGGGGATATAAAAAAATAAGTGGCTGGGCAGGCACAGATTTGCCCACCTTTGAATTCGCACTCATTGATGAACAGGGAAATGTCGTCGGCGAGCCCATTCAAAGCAGCGAAGGCGAATTTGCATTCCCTCCCCAAACGTTTGGGGTCGATGACGTGGGTTGCCATAAGTATTTCATCGTAGAAAACACAGCCAACACAAGGGGCTGGACCGGTTATCCAGACAAAATCCCCGTGCAACACTGCGTCTACATCGATCCAAAAACCGGTGAGCTTTATGCAAACCTGACTTATATTGATGGCAACATGGCGTTTCACAATACTTATTCCACGGTCAGTTCCCAACCGGGTATCCAAGCATTTAAGGAACTGGAAAATTATAACGGGCCTGATATCCCCTTCCATTTCGTGCTCAGAGATGCAAGTGGCAACGTGGTTCGCGAAGCCCGAAGTACCAACGGCCTAATCGACTTTGGCACCCTGGACCTTGATGCCCCTGGGAATTACCACTTCACCATCAGCGAGAATGACCAAGCCATTCCTGGCTGGATAACCGACAATGGCTACGTATCTGTGGATATTTCCGTTGCCGATGATGGGCTGGGCCATTTGGTGGAAACCGTGACTTACACCCCAAGCCACCGGACATTTGTCAATACTTACAATCCGCTCCCGGCAGACTTGTCCATCTCCGGCAATAAGAATGCCAATGCCCCTTTGACCCATCACATTTTTACCATTGGGATAATCGACGCCAATGGCAACTTGGTGGGAACGTCCCAAACCGATTCCAACGGCTATTTCACCCTTAATTTTGATGAGGAAAACAACCTCCAGTTCACCCAACCCGGGACTTTCACTTATACCATCCGAGAGATTACCCCTTCAACGGGCGGATGGCTGACAGACAATACCTCCTATCCACTGGAAGTCACTGTATCTGATATAGGCAATGGGCAACTGGTCGCCACACCAAATCCAAATTACTTTAGTTTTACCAATACCTTCACCGGGGTGAGCAACGAAGTACAGATTTCCGCTATCAAGGAAGTCGCCAACTGGGCGGGCGGGCCTGTCCCCTTTACCTTTACGTTGATTAAGCCCGATGGCTCTACCGAAGAGGCTACCACCGATGAATTTGGTGTCGTTACATTCTCCCCGATTACGCTCAGCGATAGCATCGTCAACACCTACACCATCAAAGAAACTGGGGTTCCCCCTGGTTGGCAGGCAGTGGGTGACACGACCGTCAATGTCGGGGCTGACTGGGTGGATGGCCAATGGGTAGGCTACGTTGACCGGGTGCCAGTATTCACCAATACTTTCGCTCCGGGCAATACTTCGGCAACCATCCGAGCCCAAAAACAAATGGATCCCCCTGGCTCGCCTATGGGTATCTTCAACTTTGGGCTGTTTAACGGTCAAGGGGCACTTATCCAAGAATCCAGCAACGACGAGGATGGTCAAATTTCCTTTACACTAGATTACGATAACATCGGTTGCCACTCTTATACACTAGCCGAATTGCCCTCTAATGGCGCTGTTTTTCCCGTCACCGTGTGCATTGGCCTGGATGATGAGGGAAACCTGTCTCCTACCGTGGAGTATCCCGATGGCCAACCCCTCTTTATTAATTCCTACGAGCCGTCCCCATATGCTGCCACCATCACTGTTTACAAACGCTCCCAAGGATGGGACGGGATGGTGCCTACCTTCGATTTCAACCTTTCCGACGAAGCAGGCAACCCGGTTTTTAGCGCCCAAAACGAGGACGGTCAGATTACGTTCCCTGAGCTTTCCTTCCCCGCGCCCGGCACTTACCGCTACTACATCGAAGAAGCAAATACCGACCTGCCTGGATGGGCGACTGACCCCACTAAAATCCCTGTGGACGTGATTGTTGACGCCGATGGCACTTCCGAGCTGGCTTTTCCCGATGGCAACGAGATTTTCACCAATACTTTTACCCCTACCCCTGCAACTGCCACCATCCAAGCCCGTAAAACTTTTGTGGGAGGGGATGCTGAAACCCTAACCTTCACTTTAATCGGGCCTGAGGGGCAGTCCTGGCAGGCATCTAACGATGCAGATGGGGTTATTTCCTTCCCGAGCCTGACCTGGACCGAAGCGGGCACTTACTTCTACGCCATCGTGGAAAATAGCAATGAGGATGCGAGTGGTGGCTGGCTTGCGAATGGGCAGTCCTTCATCGCTGTCGTCCAAGTGGATGAAATCAACGGTCAGCTGGTGCCATCCATCTCCTACAGCGACGACCCTGAATTCGTGAATGTCCATCAAGATGCGTCCACCGTAACGGTCAACTTGACAGCTACGAAACAGTTCCAAAACACAGAAGGGTTTTCAGCATATCCCCAATTCAGCTTTTACATCCGAAATTCCGCCGGTACCATCGTCGCCACTGCCCAAAATGACGGGACTTCCATTACGTTTTCTGATTTGGTTTTCGAGGAGGAGGGCTGTTTCGATTACACCATGGGCGAATCCAGCCTCGTGCTCCATCCTAACTGGACCAATGATGGCAATACCGTTCCCATCCAAGTCTGCGTCAATCAGGTGGACGGGAAGCTGGTGACTGACATCACCCCGCCACTGGGTACCCCTGCGTTTAGCAACACCTTCCTTCCCAATGGCGAGGCGACCCTGAATGTGACCGGGCACAAGGTTTTAGAAAACTGGCCAGGGGGTGAAATCCCCTTTAACTTTAATATCGTCGATGGCTTTGGCAATGTGGTCGCAAGCGCTGTTAACGTAGATGGCGACATCGACTTCCCGCCACTCACCTTTACCGAGCCTGGCGAGTATGCCTATACCGTCGTGGAGGCTGGGCCATTCCCTACTGGGTGGAATCCCGATGGACGTACCTTCTCTATTATTGTCAACGTTTCCGGAATAGAAGGCAGGATGAGGGCCATCCCAACTTACCCTAATGGCGTGCCACTATTTTTCAACCGTTTCCAACCTAGCGGGGCAGTAGCCTCCCTGCAAGGCAAGAAAAGTACCAGCGGGCATCCGCTTTTAGAAAATACCTTTACCTTTGGGGCTTTCAATGAAGAGGGGGATTTGCTTGCAACAGGGACCAATGACGCTGAAGGAAACATTACCTTCGAGCCTATCCCCTTTGAAGCAACAGGCATCCATCAGCTGACCGTCCGGGAATTGACACCAGCGGGCAATGGCTGGAGCCACGATGGGACATCCTTCCCAGCAGTGGTAGCTGTAGCATCTGACCCAGAGACGGGGCACTTGATGGCAACAGTGGATTATCCAAATGGATTCCCGGCTTTTAGCAACACGTTCACCCCTAACGATGGTGTGGCTACCATTAGCGTTTATAAAGAACTCCATGGCTGGGAACATGCTGAAAAGTCCTTTATGTTCCAATTAATGGATTCCAGCGGCAATGTCGTCAGCATGGCCCAAAGCACAGGCGGGGTCGCTACGTTCCCAAGCATCCCATTCAGCGCACCCGGCACTTATCCCTACACCGTTGTGGAAGCCGGTGGCCCTGGGAATGGTTGGACGACTGACCAGCGGACTATTCATGTTGTGGTCACTGTGGAAATCCTTAGCAACGGGCATTTGGAAGCGACGGTTGCTTACCCTGATGGCACCCCGGAATTCGTGAACCAATACCAAGCGGTTCCAGCAACTGCTACCGTCATCGGGATGAAGCAAGCCACTAACTGGGAAGGGGCTTTGCCCGAATTCGGTTTTGTCCTCTTTAACGAAGCCGGTGCCCCTGTTGGGTATGGCACCAACGATACGTCGGGACAGATATCTGTCAGCGTACCTGATTTAGAAACTGCTGGCACCTATCATTATGTGCTCCGGGAAGATGGGAACGTCATGGAGAATTGGATTGTTGACCCAACAGCATTCCCTGTGGACATTACCGTCACCGACAATCTGCTTGGGCAAATGGTGGCAACCGTTGCTTACCCTGATGGCACCCCGGTATTTACCAATACTTACGGAAGCCCTGAGCACGGTCCGGTTAACCCTGTCAATCCCAGGTTGTGCGCCTGTGTCAAGACATGCGGCCGTCCCTTACAAAAAGCCCAATTTTGCTTCTCCGTCCTAAACGAAGCCGGGGAAAGCGTCGCTTCCGCTGCCAACAACAGCAAATGCAAAAACCCATACTTGGGAAAAATATCCTTCCCAGCCTTTTCCCTTGAACGCCCCGGAACGTATAGCTACACGTTAGTCCAAACCTCCTCCAGCAAAGGGGGCTGGTGCATCGATAAATCCCAGCTCCCAGTTATTATAACCGTGACGCAAAGCACAGCAGGGCTAACTGCCCATATTCAATATCCAGACGGCAGATGTTTCCTGAATCAATATAAAGGAAGCACCGGTTGCAAATGCCGCCATTGCTGTAAAGGGAAAAAATAGGCAAATAAAAAAGCACAGCATCCCAGGGATTCCAGAAATGCTGTGCTTTTATCAATTACCCGACGTGCTCGACGCCGATGACGCCTGGAACTTCTTCTAAAAGGGCTTGCTCGATGCCGTCATAAAGGGTGGTGTCCATGATGGCACAGCTGGCACATGCGCCCACCATGCGTAGGTAAACGATGCCGTCCCTGAAGGAAATGTACTCCACATCCCCGCCATCGCGTTGCAAGTACGGACGGATTGCATTCAAAACTTCTAAAATCTGGCTTTCCATTTCTGCCATAAAAAAACCTCCCAACAAGATATTAGTTTAATTATACCCTTTTCGGGCAATGATAGCAACCGATTTGCTATTGGGAGAGTGGATATCCTTTTTAATTAAGTACCAAGTTTGCGGATAAGGAATTTTACAAGAGCGGAGGTAAGCAGCACCATTCCCAATAAAAATAAGGAATAGCCATTGTCGAAATAAACTTCGTCCACACCGATGGCAAGGAGCGGGAACATGAGGTTAGTCCCCATGAGATGCATCAAGATAAGCCCGAAGATGGGCGTGCCGATAACCGTTGGGAGTGATTTTCGGGTCAAGTATAAGAGCATCCCATAGTTTGCCATCAGAACTAAATTGAGTAATTCCCGTGGCCAAAAAAACGGGTAAACATGGCCTTCCCCTAAGGATAAATAACCGAATTTCCGGACGATGGAAAGCAAAAGGATAACCCCTGCCAATGAAATCAGCGACGAGTGGAAATCCGCTATTCGGGTGCGATGCAACTGGGTAGACAGGATTCGAAACTCGCTGGCCAGCAAATACCCAAAATAAACCATGAGGAGCGGGAAAAACTGGATATTCCACAACATCAATAGGGTGTCTAAAGAGGACAAGTTGCCGTTTTCTGTGGCAAATTGGGAATAAAGCCACGGGCGGGCAGCAGACAATAGCACAAACACTGGCACGAGCCAACCGAACCGCTTTGAAATTTCTGCTAATTTGTACTTCGTTAATTGGAATAACATTCACCAGTCCCCCTTAAATGCTTAATTTTCGGCTTACGTGTTTAATCGTCCCGAGGATGGCAGCCGCAGCCATCAGGGAGATGAAGATGGAGTCAAATGGCAGATTCCATTCCACGCTGATACCATAGTAGTAAGTATCAATCGCTAGGGAAATACGGCCTGTCACCATAAGGATTGCCATCATCGCCAAATATGGCAACCCCGACAGCTTAGGGTAAGTTAGTGATAGGCAACCTGAAAGGATGGCGATGCCACCGATTATTAAGAAATGCCCGAATTCGATGAGGGGTGGCACGGAATACGCTGATGTTTCCAATATACCTTCAGACAGGGTTCCGACTAAAACCAGAATTCCGCTTGTGATGAAAAGGGACAGTAAATCCGCCATAAAATGGGTCTTGCGGGATAACCCGAATTGTGCTGATAATTTCCAGCTTTCCCGTGGCTGGAAAAAGCCCCATGGCAACATACTGAGCCCACGTAAGCCTATGATAATTTGTGCAATGACAACCCATCCTTCCCTAACCTGGGAGCCCCTTCCCCCAAATAAGAGCACCACCAACGGAACGAGGGACATAAAGATGGCGCCTCCCATCAAAAGATCTGCCATCAACTTCACTTTCATCCTAACTAGTTCAGACATTCCATTCCCCTCCCATCGAAGGTTTCAACGTCAAGTATTTTACCATGCCGAAAGTGGCAATTAGCATGATTCCTAAAACTGGGGTGGAAATAAAGTCAAAGAAACCCCACATCTTATCTAGCCTAAACATGACGGCATTGATGAGCAGGAAATATAAAGCAAGGCGCAGGCCCGTGGCTAATTTTTTGGTCAACCACACAGCGAGGATGCCTAAGCCTCCCATCCACAGGGCAATGAACAGTTCCCGCATGAAATGAAAATAAGTATCCTGAAGTTCCTCCAAGTAGGAAAAGCCAAGCCCGCGAAGCCAGGTTAGTGGCAAGCTTATCACCACCAAGGCAATCACTGTGGACTGAAAATCCTGTTTCCTTGAACGGCTGAATTGGGCAAATAGATGACGGGATTCCGAGACCTGGAAATACCCCCAGCCAAACAAAGTAAGATGGACTATTTGTGCGTATACCGTAATGAAAAGATATTCCCGCTGAACTCTCCTGCCCGAAAAAAGGTTCTCCAAAATCGGCAGTAAAACATCAAATAAAAATGGATATAGGAGTAGCGGGAAACACGTCCTAAAAAAGTCCCATAGCTTATATTTCACTTTCTCCCAAAGCATCTATGCCACCCCCTGTTTCGTCAACTCCACGAATAGCTTTTGCAGATTCAAGGGCTGTACGGCAATGCCCGGTATGACAGCCAGTTTATCTGGTGCTACCCCTGTAACATAAAGGGTTTTCACGTTTCCCAGGGATTCTTCGCCGATGACCTGAAATTCTGGGTACAACTTATCCACAACCTGTGTATCACCGGTAATGGCGAATGAATTTCCAAGCAAATCCTCAACGGGGCCTCCCATCAGGATTTTGTGGTTGTGCAAGATAAAGACCCCTTCCACCAGATGGGCGACCTCTTCGATGAGATGGGTGGAAAGGACGATGGTACGGGGATTTCTCCCGTAGTTTTCCAGAAGTACCGTGTAAAATAAATCACGGTGGGTAGCATCAAGCCCCAATACGGGTTCGTCTAAAAATACAAACCGCACGGGCATACAAATGGCTAAAATCACTCTGAAAATGGATTGGTATCCTGTGGACAACTTGGCTATTTTGGCTTTGGTGTTAAGTTCAAACAATTCGCTTAACCGCTGGCATTCTTCCTTATCGAACCCTGGATAAAACTTCTGAGCCAATGCAAATGCCTTCTTGACCTTCATTTCCTTAGGGAAAAGGTTCTTGTCGTTGACCAAAAATAATTGGCTTAAACAGCGGTCATTTTCAAATACCGGCTCCTCATCCAAGGTCACAGTGCCAGACCCCGCCTGCAGACGGTTGTTGATAATATTAAGCAACGTGCTTTTTCCAGCACCATTTCGGCCCAAAAGCCCGTAAATGCGGTTCTCCCCAAATTCAAGGTTCACCCCCGAAAGCACCACTTTTTTCCCGAAACGCTTCTGAACATTCTCCACCTTTAACATAAACCTCACCCCTCATAATTTTCTTTGATTACCGCTACCAATTCCTCTTTGCCTATGCCCAGCTTTTTAGCTTCCGTCACCAGGCTTCCTACTTGCTCCGTGAAGAACTGTTTTTTTCCTTTTTGGAGGACATGCTGAAATGCATTCTGGCATACGAACATACCAACGCCGCGCCGTTTTTCAAGTATCCCTTCCTCGACTAAAAGGTTGACGCCTTTAAGGACCGTGGTAGGATTGATTTTAAAAGTCTTGGAAATTTCCGTTGTGGAAGGAACCTGGCTGCCTTCTGGAAAAATCCTTTGTAAAATCCCCGCTTCCAGCTGCTCCGCGACTTGCAGGTAAATAGGCACCGCACTGTTAAAGTCAAAGTTCACATCAACACCTCCTAGTTGGTTAACCACTTGACTAGTTAACTATATAATAGCATGGATATATGGGCAAGTCAAGGACAAAAGAAAAAACGGCTGCATGGCAGCCGTCCCATTAGATATCCCATTCCGATAAATCCTTCAATATGTGAGTAGGTGGATGAAATTGAAACTCCACTTCTTCCCTTGTGGAAACACCACCTTCGATAAAAATGCTGGGTACTCCCTGATTGAGCCCACCTAAAATATCGGTGTGATAGTTGTCCCCAATGACGGCGACTTCACTTGCTGGAAACCCTAAGAGTTCAAGTGCTTTTTCCATAATAGGTGCATGGGGCTTGCCGATAATGACAGGTTCAACCCCTGTTGACACGGAAACCACCGCTGCCAAAGAGCCATTCCCCGGCATTAGCCCATTCTCCGTTGGTAATGCCTTATCCCCATTGGTGACAATAAGCTTTGCACCTTTACGGACACCGAAGCAGGCTTCCCCTAGCTTATCGTAAGTGATTTCCCGGTCCAATCCAATGGCAACGTAATCGGCACCAGCACCTTTTTCCAGCAAGGTGAGCCCTTTCGCCTTCAACGCTTCAAGCAATCCCGTCTCACCAATCGCATAAACCGCCGCTGTTGGGGCTTCATCATGGATGTACTCTGCGGTTGCCATGGCTGATGTGTATACCTGCTCTGGCTTTACCGGATAGCCGAACCCCTCCAGGTGATGGGCGACCATTTCCGGGGTTTTCGTTGAGTTGTTGGTTAAAAACAAGTATGGGATATTATTTTGGTGGAGCTTCCCCACAAATTCCAAGGTTTCTTTGACCACCTTTGTGCCATGATAGGCGGTGCCATCCAAATCAATTAAATACGCTTTGTACATTATTTGATCACCTTCATGATGATTTTTTCAATGACATAATACGGGCAACCATAGGCGCAGTACTCCGCCAAGTAATCCGGGATGGACTCTACCCGCTGCTCAGGTGGGATCCCTTTTCGCCCCTCCCGGTAAAAGCCTTTCAAGCGCAACTGTCCACCAGAAAAATCCCCCACCAAATAGTCGTATTTATCAAAAACTTCCGTGTATTTTTGCCGGAACACCAACTCATCGAACTCGCACATATGTTTCTTCACCACTTGATAATTATGCCGCGTCATCACATACCTCCCATTTTTGTTTTAATTGTACCATACATTCATCTTTTTAGGAATTATGCTAAACCTTCTTCTTATTTCTGGCAGGCAAGAGATTAAGGACCCCACTTAAAAATATAGCGATGGACAAAAGCCTTTCCCATATCTCCGCTCCCATCATAAAGTCCGACACCATAAGCCCAAGTCCTACAATCATAAAAATCCAATTCATAGTCCGTATAAATTTTTCCGATTTCGTTTTCATCCCATTCGCCCCTATTTCATTATTGAGGGTGCCTCTATTAACTCGCTTTGTTCCTACGGTACTCACTTCGTTCCGATCCTCAGAACAAGAAAACCGTAAGAGCCTTGCCCGCATTTGCGAGGATTTTTTCGTCCAGCCGAGGAAGTGAAAATGCTTCTACGGTGCTCACGACCTTGCGCTCCTCCGCGCAATAAAGATTAAGAGCATTGCAGTGAAGTGGAGCTTCATGGCATTTTTACTGGCAGGGTCCCCGCCCTTCCGTAGGAAGGTATCCTCCTTTGGTGGGCTATAAGGATGGGCGGAAAAAGACCGCAAATTCGGGTGAATTGGAGTTATTAGAGGTGCCCTTGATTTCATCTTTTCCTAATTATACCATTCGATAGGCGAATTGTCTAACCCATCGTATACTTTTATAAAGCCTTCCAAAAGGGGGCTTTTCATTCCCTGTCAACCATGATAAAATTAACTGACTAATTCTTAGGGGTGACTACTTTGGCAAAAGATATACGAAACGTGTTAGGGATGGCTTCCAACTTTCAGGGGGCAACATCCTCGGTGTTGGATTTTTTAGAGGCTTCCGAAAAGTTGGAAAAGAATATCCAGGAGTTGGGAGGCAAACAGGTATGCTTCATTATTTATAGCAAGTCCCATTGGCATGGCCAGGGGGAAATTCCCCTTGAAGCGTTAGAACCAGTTTATCATCTGGAGTTTCCCTCTAAGCTTTACCCAAGTGAAGGTGCCCATCCTACCACTCTTCAACAAGCATTGGAACTCTTTTTAGTTAGGGCTGGAATACAATAAAAAAACCTTGGGATCTGGCTCCCATCCCAGATTCCAAGGTTTTTTCAAACGAAAGGCAACGGCTAACAAGTGACACCCTGCCCAATGTTAAGTTTTATCTCCACCATGAGTATATCACATCTTCATGTAATCCTTGTGTAAAAAGTGTGAATATAATTAATGTTTACACAAAATCGAGGAAAAAAAGCTTCCCCAATGGAAGAGGGTTGCTTCCATTGGGGACACGTTATTTGCCCAGCCGTTCAGTTGCTTCCCAAATCCGTTCTTCTTGGCGCATGTTATCGGCTTGGATTGTAGCGATGACCATCCGGCTATGGCTGTTTCCGATGGCGTTATAATGGGCGATTTTTTTGTTGTTCTTAGCAATTCTTTTCTCTGCGGACGCCTTGATTCTTTCCCACATTTGCATACTTCGATACCCCTTCCCCAAACATCCTAGATATTCCAAAACAGTGCTTGGATATTTAACTTGAGTGGGTTTTGTGTCATTATATGCGGGTTTTATGGGAATTAGAACAGATTCCAAAATCAAAGAATAAGGACTATCCGCGCATTTCATCCAAGGTGCACTGAAGATAAAAAGTATCTTCTTTCATCCCTTGGATGGTGTCCATGTTCAGATCGAGGTGGCTGCCTTTTTGATGGGCTTCGCTAAGTTCTTCCAGGTCACAATACATCTCGGCATATGCCCGCTCTAAAATATCCAATTCACCTTCGCTCCATGGATACGTGGTCACCTGATAGTTATGGAGCAGGTCGTCCAAATTGTTGTTAAGCCTTGATTTCAGGGCGATTACACCTTCCAAGAACGTAGACGCACGATGCTGCCAATCCAGGTTATGGTCACGAAAGGCGCAGACGATATCAAGCTTGCTGTTTTCCACAAGGGCATCAAGGCAACGTAGGGTTAAATTCCAATCCATTCCCTGCTTAATTTTTGGGGAGTTCATAATTTGTCCTCATTTTCTTTAGACTTAATTGCCTTATTATGGACAACCAACCCCATTCCTAAACAATAAAATGGCAGAATGAAGCTTTAAGGTTCATCCGGCCATTTTTTTAGGGTACCTCTATTAACTCGCTTTGTTCCTATGGTACTCACTTCGTGACCTTCCTCAGAACAAGAAAACCGTAAGAGCCTTGCCCGCATTTGCGAGGTTTTTTCGTCCAGCCGAGGAAGTGAAAATGCTTCTACGGCGCTCACGACCTTGCGCTCCTCGGCGCAATAAAGATTAAGAGCATTGCAGTGAAGTGGAGCTTCATGGCATTTTTGAAGACATTGGATGGGCGGAAAAAGACCGCAAATTCGGGTGAATTGGAGTTATTAGAGGTGCCCTTTAGTTAGTTGGCGGAAGCAACACAGGTGGCGGTGCCGCATCGCCACTGCCTAGGCTGCTCCAATAAAATTGGGGGATTTCCCCGCGAAGGACACTTGAAATCAAAGGAATCTGCGTCCGTATGGGCTCCACCTGCGAGCGAAATGGCAATGCCACCTGAATGTCGCTGGTGACCCATAAATTAACCGTCAAAACTGCGTTGTTAATACCGTAAGGCTCGATTTGAATCTCCACATCGGTATCCACGTTGCCCATCATGCGGGTGCGGACTGGAAAGCGTGGCCCCCATTCATGTAAGAGGGTCATGTTGAACGCAGCCGCCCAAGGAACCTCAAACAACACCCCATTTTGGGCACTTTCCGTCTGAAAGGATTCAAGCCCCAAGGCAGTCAGGTCGCCTTTTTGAACATGTTGCAAGATATCCACGATTTCCCGGGAAATATTAGCCCGGTACTGGTTGATGCGCATTTGATTGACGACCGTATCGCCGCTGTCGGTGATGGTAATAAAGCCCATGGGATCCTCCCCACCCATATCGCTGCGGATAATCCCCTCGTTGATGGCGGCAGTCGCTATGTTCACCACCTGATTGGATGCAAAATTCATGACCACCGCATACATATTGTGATACATGAACGACAGGACGCTCCAAAGCCCCCAGCAAACCACGGCTAAAACCAATAAACGCTTAAGCCCCTTTGTTTCAAATTTTATGCTTTTGCGCCCCCTTGATTTGAAAAGTGGCCGATAGGGGCGAACCCTTCGTTTCGGTCTCCGTCTTCTTTTAGCCATTGCCCCCACATCCTTTCCCTTATTTAATTCTAGGTTAAAAGGTGGGAAAATATGTTAACTATTGGTACTTTGCTGTCAAGGCAGCCTTGAAATCCGTTGCTCCGAGTTCCATCTTAAAAATAGGCACGAGTAAAATCAGTGCAAGGACAGTAGCAAAAACCACATATGTCGGCATGGAAGCGGTGGCATCTCCTAATATCACGGCTGAAAACAAGGTGGGAAACGCAAGGGTTACCAAACCGATACAGCCCCTAACCGTTCCCAAAATTTCAGTTGGACGGCTTGATATAAAAAGCTGCTGATACGGATGGAAAACACTGAAGCTGAGAATACGGCCAAAAGCAGTACCCCAATGCCTAACCAGAAGTTGCCGAAATACTGGATTAAAATAAAGGCTGCGACCGAGGCAGTTGCCATTGAAAAGGATTGTGCCGTCCCCATCCACTAGCAGTATTTCGGCCCTAACATTCCTGCTAAAGTGCCGACGACAAGGAAGAGCGCCTTGATGAAGGTCACTGAAAACCCATAGTCCACCACTTGAATGTGGGCGTTTTCCGCTAGGTGAATCATCATGATGGGCGATGGCGTCATGAACAGGCTATTCATCACCCCCGCCAGGATAAAAAGTTACGGACCGCCTTATTGATTCCAATCCCCTGTTCCATATCCTCGTCGTTTAGCATAAATTTCAAAAAGGCATTTTCACAGAATCCATGAAGCTGCTGAACAGGTCGCTGAGACCAGTCAAAATCCCGATGGCAAGCATAGCTCCCGTGGAGTTGGAAGTCTTGATGAGGAGGCCGATGGCAATAAAAATCACGCCCTGGACGAGCCCCGACTGGATAAACCGCTTCGTTCGCTTCTTCGTCCCATCCGCCATTTACACCTATGCCGGCATGTACTGGGATGGGGGAATCGACGGCCTTGTCAGCTTCTTTTACTAAGGAAGCGAGTCGAAGCTGACACCGGACTTAGAAAACCAATTGATTGACACCATTGAAAACAAGCCACCAAAGAACTGCGGGTTTGAGGTCGAGAGCAATTGGACGGAGTCTCTTATTCCTACTTAGGGGAAGCATCATTCCGTCAAGCTTTTGTGGGCATTGGATGATGAAAGCGGTGAAACCTTTTGCATACAGGAGGATCGGTTCCCGGCGGTTGAGTGCCAAAAATCCCTACGGGTGCTCCTTGGGAAACACCCTGGGGAAAAACTGGTGGCCGTTTTGGACAATGCCCGAAACCACCACTCCGAATTCCTCAAGTCATTCTTGGCAAAAAACTGCCAGTTCCTGAAACTTGTTTTTCTGCCTACCTACAGCCCGGACCTGAACACGATTGAGGAAATCTAGAAATGGGTCAAGGAAACTGCCGTCAAACACTTTTTTAAACACATCAACAAGCACCCGGAAGTAGCGTGGAATTGTCTTTGCCTTCAATTTTAAATTTGCCGCGGTGTCAAAATCAATTGTGGCGACCCATTAAAAATTGAAGGATGGGAATCACAAACCTTACGTTCCAATTAGCGGAGGGCGTTAGCATGATTACCGTAAAAAGCCCTACAAAAAGAATATCCTGGACGTAAGAAAAGCCGTCTGATGGTCAAGGAGGAGGAATGCCCTATTTTAAAAGCAAAGGGGTTTAGAGAAGAGGGAATCGCGATTATAAAAGAAACTTGGTTAGAAAAAATGGATCTTATCTCACTGAAAAGGCTTGCCAAATTAATGAAACAACAAGGGTTACGTCCCTAATGAAATCAGTCTATTCGCCCGTCAGATAAAACATGGCATCAATCATTGCAACCTCTTCATCTTCAACCGGTGGGGAGGTTTTTTGTTCATCTCCCAATTTATACAATTTCCCACAGGGCTTTCGCTACCCAACCCCATCAAGGTTTGGTATAATTGTACTAAATAAAAACGATTACCAATCAAGTCTGGAGGGGCAACATCATGTCAAGAGTACCACTAAAACGAAAGTCAGAAGCCAATGAGTACCTGAAGAAAATGCTGGACTATTACGGCTTAAAAACCGTCGACAAACGCCAAGAAGGCGGCTCCCTATGGGTCTTGGGCGACAGGGACATCAACACCTACATGGAAATATTCAAGCAATACGGCATCCGTTTTGATTTTTTAGGCAATCGTAGCCGGGAAACCGGGTTCAAAGATGCTTGGCGCCTCGACAGCAAGGACATGGCCATGACCAAATTTATGCAGTTGAAAAAAGACGCCCAGCATTATAACATCGAAATCGACTGGCAACCCGAAAAAGTGGTCAGCATGGCAGACTTAAAATTGCCCCCTGTTAAACCAACAAATACTTTCCAAACCACGACGGCAACTACTGCTACTTCCCCCTCATTATTTGAAAAGGCATCGAAGCTAAAAGCCCCTGTAACTGTTGGAATCCCATCCGGGTCTTTCCTTGGCTTCATCGAGCACATCTGCCCAGAGGCTTCCATGAATGCCAAAAACATGGAAAACCTGATTTACGTTGACCCTGCCAGTGCACAAGTGAAAGGGCGTACTTTTGCGGAATCCATTGTCAGCTTTTTTAGGATGAGGCCAATCCATGAATGAAAACGTACAATTAATTACAAGCAACTTAATCCATCAGCTGGAAAAAGCTACGAATGGGGCAGAATCCATTTATATCCTAACCTCTTTCGTCATGAAATCTGGAGTAGATGTTTTGCGTCCCTTGTTGGAACTGGCTATCCAGTCAAATATAGAAATAAAAATTTGTACGGGAGATTATTTATACATTACCCAGCCAGATGCCTTGGAAAAACTTTTTCAAATTAGTCCCGAGTTGGAAATCCGTATGTATCGAAGCGGTGGGAAATCCTTTCACCCCAAAGCCTACCTTTTTGAAGGGAAAAGCGGTGACGGGATCATGATTGTCGGCTCTTCCAATATGTCACGTTCTGCTCTGGGAAGCGGGGTAGAGTGGAACTTAATGGTGCGGGAGCACGTGGGACCGGTAGCTTTTGGGGATGCAATATCTGAATTCCTCAACGTCCATTACCATGAGTCAACTTTTCCAGTTAATGCAGAAACCATCAAACAATACCGCCAAGAATATGATAGCTTTCATATTCGCCATGCAGATTTGGCAACCACTTGGAGCGAGCGGGAAGAAATTGACTTGATGATGCCCTCCAAAACTGAGCCAATGCCTGAACTATTCGTTGCGGAAGAAGAAGGCAGTTATCAGTTGGAAATTTCACCGAGGTTTGCTCAAATCCCTGCCTTAGAACAATTAGAAAATACTTTGGAAGAAGGCTATAACAAAGCCATGGTCGTTATGGCAACAGGGCTTGGAAAAACCTACTTGGCAGGATTTTTTGCGAAGAAATTCAAACGGATTTTATTTATCGCCCATTTAGAGGAAATCCTTGTCCAAGCCCAGAAATCTTTTCGGTTGGTGATAAAGGATAAAAGTTCTGGTATTTACAATGGTCGAATGAAAGAGGGGGAAGCAGATGTCGTATTTGCTTCCATTCAAACCTTAAGCCGGAAGCGTCATTTAGAAAACTTTGCTCTAAACGATTTTGACTTGATTATCGTTGATGAGTTCCATCATGCGTCCGCCAACACTTACCAAAAAGTATTGGAATACTTTAAGCCCCAATTTTTGCTTGGGATAACCGCTACCCCCGACCGCAATGATTTCAGGGACATTTATTCCATCTGTGACGGAAATGTTGCTTATCGAATTGATTTCCTAGAAGCCATACAACGGGGATGGCTATCACCTTTTGAGTATTTCGGGGTTCATGACGATACGGACTATTCCCAAATACGCTGGATAGGCAACCGATATGACGCAGAAGAATTAGCACAAGTCCAACTCAAAGAAGATTTGGCATTTAAAATATTGAAGGCATGGGAAAAACACAAAAAAACAAGGACGATTGTTTTTTGCTCCAGTATCCGCCAAGCCACTTTCCTATCGAGGTTTTTCAGTGAAAATGGATACCGGACTGTAGCACTCCATTCCCAATCCCGTGACATTTCCAGAGATACTGCCATTTCCGATTTGGGAGATGGAAATTTGGATGCTATTTTCACCGTCGATTTGCTGAATGAGGGTGTGGATATCCCTACGGTAGATACCTTGTTATTTGTTCGCCCAACGGAGTCGCTGACTATTTTTACCCAACAAATCGGACGTGGGCTAAGGCTTCATCAATCGAAAGAAAAATGCGTCGTCATTGACTTGATTGCCAATTACCGGAATGCCGATATAAAAATGGGGCTTCTGAATGTTAGCACATTGGCATTAGGGAAAAAAACAGGGCAGCCACTATTGCTTCCCGGAGGAATAACCATAAACTTCGAATTGAAGGCAAGGCAACTTCTGGAAGAACTCCTGAAAAAAGCGATGCCCCGAAAGGAAAAGCTTCGCCACAGTTATGAAGTGGTCAAATTAGAATTGGGACGCAGGCCGACCTATCTGGAACTTCATAAAATGGGAACGGAAGATTCCAAAGCCATCAAACAGGAATTTAAGTCTTACCCTGCTTTCTTAGCTTGGCTTGGTGAATTAAACGATTATGAAAAGCAAGTATTTTTGAAGTATGAAGCGTGGTTTAAGGAAGTAGAATCCACTGGGATGAACAAAAGCTATAAAATGATTGTTTTGGAATATATGCTAAAAAAATCTCCCTCTCATTGGTTTGAAGCCGTTTCCCCTCAGTCCTGAGGAGTAAAATTCCTTCGAGTTAATTACCTAAAATATCCACTTCCCTTAAGCGCTTTCGATTTGGCAAAATTATACGTGAACTTTTATAGGATAGGAGTGCGTATAATATGGCAACAC
>Ga0268261_10000974_pt1 | contig 19230 bp, 20 predicted proteins | sample TergutNc150P1_FD_190353 | JGI IMG/M metagenome (GOLD analysis project Ga0268261, IMG submission 190353) | Nasutitermes corniger P1 segment gut microbial community from laboratory colony in Florida, USA - Nc150 P1 (SPAdes) (version 2) | ecosystem: Host-associated > Arthropoda: Insects >...
TATATGGCAGGAATGAGACACTTTCTAGAATAAAATAGTTGTAGTTTGAGTTAATAATTCAGCTTAATGCTCATGTTTTCTGTCTGGGGAAAATAACCTTTTGATCAAAGAATGAATGTTTATAATTTATTCAGTAAAAGTACACTTTTCTAGGTAAGTGATATATACTTTTGTATTTTAAGTGCATAATTCAGAAAGATACTGAGTGAAGGGCGTAAAACATTAATATCAGTTCTTCGGCAGGTTCTTGTTTTTCATATAAGCAAGTGACAGAAACTCTGAATGGAAAGGAAAGCTTATTTAAAAACAAATTATGATAATGCTAATAGCAACAGCTGCAGGGGATAATTAAAGTTTAGGGTCAGTCCCTTCACTGTACTGTATTCTGTGCAGTATGGAACTCAGTAAAGTGTTCTTTCATTCAACAAATCAACCATTTTGCTGTCTGACAGATTAGTGTTGTTTAATTGAACTGGCTCATGTAATGGAATGGATCTTGCAACCAAAATTATATGTAGGAGCAAATAGCATCTTTACTTGTATCTTAGAACCCAATGTGCACACATACATGTGTGCATATATGTTTGAGGTAAGAATGCTCAGAGTAGGGAACTGAGACACATTTTAGGTACACCTATCAATAGTGCATGAAAACGTGGCTGTTACGCCATATCAGTCCATTTGTCTGGAGGTAATGTGCTGTTCTGGATAAATGGTTGCTAATGGGACATTGTTTGTTAAAGCCTTGTTAACATTTATCAACAAAATCTAATTTTAATTTTTGTGTGACAACTCAGACCACAGTTTTGCTTAAAGATCTAGATTCTCATTGACATTTTGTTAAATAATGACCATATCAAAATAACAAATATTTTATGGTATGTACATTTTTTAATATGACATATTTCCAACATAATAATTTTCAATACTGTAACTGAGTTTACTGTGCAGTGTGCATGCAAAATACTATTCCCCTGCATCTAGTACGGAAGTTAAGAAAGGATGGATGTATACTTAATACCCCCAATCTTATGCTTCCATGGTTATTTAATTGTGGCTCTTCACTGGTAAGGGTCAGGGAGCCATCTTGCAATTGATATCCAACCTGTAAGTGTTGTGAAAATGCAGGTGAAAGGCAGACTGTCAACTTATACAAGGGTGCTCTGAAAAGTTCTTGGCCTAACAATGAAAAAACGAATTTATAATTTCAAAAGTATTTTTATTTTTCAACATAATCTCCCTTAAAACTAATACATTTATTCCAGCGATGCTCCAGCACCATTATCCCATCCCTGTAGTGGTTCTTCGTAAGGTCTGCAAAGTACCCCTTTACAGCTGCAATCGCCTCTTGATTCGAAGAATAACGCTGACCAGCGAGGAAGAGTTTGAGTTTTGGGAAGGGATAGAAGTCAGAGGGAGCCAAATCTGGGGAATAGGATGGATGTTCCAACAATTCATAGTGCATATCCCTTAATTTTCCCATTGCCAAAACACTTTTGTGGGCGGGTGCATTGTCCTGATGAAAGATGATTTTTTTCTTTTGCAAACCAGGTTTTTCTCATGAATTTTTTCATCTAGTCTGGTTTAAAAGATTGGAATAATATTCCCCAGTTATTGTTTTACCCTTTTCACGATAATCAATAAACAAATGCCCTCAGCATCCGGCAACCGGCTTCTGTCCACTGTTTTGACGGCTGCTAGGATTCTGGTGTGTAATGGTGAATCCAGGTCTCATCCATAGTAATAAATCAACGCACAAAATCAGTTTTATTTTTGTTAAAACGCTCCAAGCACTGTTGAGAGATTTTCATGCAAGTTCGTTTTTGATCTGCTGTGAGCTGCGGCACCCATCTTGCGCAAGCTTTTTCATATCCAATTCTTCATGCCAAATATATCCTACGCGTTCTTTTGAAATGCCTATAGTCTCAGCAATTTCATGCACTTTCATCCCCCGGTCACCCAGTACCATACAATGCACTTATTCAATGATTTCTGGTGTTGTTGCACTTTTTGGGCATCCGTCACGTGGATCATCTTCAAGGCTGGTACGGCCACGTTTAAACTGGCAGCCCATTTCTTAATTGTTGAAAATGAAGGAGAAGAGTCCCCATAAACTTTTATGAACTTCGAATGAATTTCATGTGGCGTTAAACCTTCTTTTACAAAGAATTTTATAACTGCATGATACTCATTTCCATCCATTTTAAGTGATATAGGCAACACTCCTACTTCAGACAGCTGTATGAAACAAACCGCTTGATAGAATGACTTGCAATTTCACATGGATGCTTATGACAGATGTACCAACTAGGAAAAATATTCTTGCCAATACTGTTGCCATCTGTGGCCGAGGCCGAAAACTTTTCAAATCACCCACGTATTATTTTTAAATAGTTATTCTTGCTTGTTTATTAGCCACTTATGCCTGTGTAAGATGTCATGCTGTGCAGTATAAAAGTGAACACTTTTTTGAGTTGCAGACAAAACAGCATGTAGGAATATGTGTCATGAGTATTAAGTTTTCTGAATATTTTTTATGGATTTAGTGCTATGTGGAATTGTGTTCAGTGTTATGAAGCACAGTGTGAACTAACACATTTGTGTTTGTATCACAAAAAATAGTATTGATGATGGTTCAAGTCTTCTGAATGTTACGCCATGTAAATTGGTAAGTAGTTGCTGACATTTCAGAAGAGCCTACTGCATCCATCTTCAGGGTAGTCCAAGTCTTGGACTGTACCTTAGAAGACTTGAATCTTCATAAGCATTACTGTGAGAATGTCCGATTTTGCAGCTGTAATGGAATGTCAAGTACAACATAAGCAATCATAATAACTTGGGTGTATATTGGATATCTTTTACTTGTGCAAAGGACTTGTTTGCTTCTGATACTTATCAGTACACGATATTGATAATTTGTATTTAATAAAATAAAGTTAATGAAAATTCTCCTGCTGGATATAACAGATTATACAACTCAGACATGGTGGAGTCGGGCATTCATGTTGTTTATTACTGACATTTTAAAGACTTTTAATGTTTATTTTTCAGTACTTGATCACCACACCCATGTTATGTCAGAATATTCAAACCTTTCCTTCAAAAAAAAAGTTTATTCAGTTGGATATACAGAAAACTTTGATTTTTTATTGATCACACACTTTAGAGGGAACTGCTTGTCTGTGTGTGAAATTTAAAATGTTCTCAGATTGAGTTTTGTAATTTTGTCCGGGTTGTCGGGTGACAAATTTTGATTTACTTTCAAGTTTTATCCACATTTGATGTATTATAATTTTACTGCGTTCACATGTGTGATATGTTCATGAAGTACATGTAAGATTATGTAACATACCATGCACACGGCATCCTTTTTATCATGCCATTGAGCATGGCAACCATTATGGGATGTCTTTGCAGATGCAGGCTTTCAGTTCAATGAAGCTGCCATGCCCAGTGACACAATAAAAGGGACACTCTTGACAATGGGGGATTCCAAACAAAATGCACACATACATCATTTGTCAGTTACTTTTAAATTTAAAGCACTTTGTGAAAGCATTATAAATCTAGCATTTCAGGCTTTCCATAATACTTATGTATTCTACCTTCTGTCCTCTTGTGTTACATTTCTATACTCATATAATGGTGTATGTTCTGTGTTCCTTGCTTATGGATGTTTATTATTCAATTCCAGTCCAGAGTTGTAAATTTTGTTTATTTCTGTGAATTGCATATAGGCATTTGCTTTTTATTGTAGTATGTTCCTTTCTCAGTGAATCTGTTTAAGCTCATCCAAATACTTTTCAAAAACTGTCATCAACTTGGTATGAAAAGTTCTACGGTAATATTGAACCAGGCTGCTGGGATGCAGATATAAGGAGGCATTTACTATCTCTGAATTATAAACAAAGTTGTCATAACCAGACACATACTGTAGTGGTTCAGGTCTCATACTGTCCTATGTGTGAAAGTAATTGCAATTAGTATTTAATACCTTTACTCTCTTGAAAAATTCTTCATTGTTTTAAGAAAATAATTCACTGCTTTGTCCATGAGTGTAGTGGCATAGGTGTGTAGATAAAATTTGTTTGAATATTTGTGTATGATTCCCTGTTACATACGTCTATGCCACAGGAGGGAGATACATGGAGTCACTTCTCATTTAGAAATTCAATTTAAGTAATACACCTGGAACGAATTTGCATTTGCCAGGAGTTACGTCTTCTGGGGTGTAATGCTGGGTCATTGTGTGAATGGTTCCCAATGTTTTAAAGGATCATAGCGTCCTCATCTTCAAGGATCAAGCAGTCCAAGAAAAATTAATTTTTCTTGGATTGCTTGACCCTTGAAGATGAAAGCATCACAATCCTTTGAAATGTCAGAAACCACTAAACCTAAGGAAGAAGACTTGAAACCTCAGTAATACCACAATGAGAATGTCACTTCTTGAATTGCTTTTATTAATTCCACAGTTTATTTCAGTTTAGTATATGAGTATGAAGTTAAATTTTGATCAAGATAGTTTTATTAATGCAAAGAACCCCAGCTGTCATCAGTACATTTCTTGACATATCTGTGAGTTAGAATGATCGTGAAAATACCCTGCTACAGATTTATATTTTATGAATGACAGAAGAGCAATAATCAGTCCTAAAAACATATCTTATGGTGCTCTAATGGTGTACTGTATGCCAAAATTCAGTATAAACTGTGTTGTTTCCCTGTAATTCCAATAAAGCATGTTGTTCTGTATGTTGTAAGTGCAGACACAGGTGTGTGTTGTTTATATCAGGTAGTTAGAGACTCTCATTACCTCTAACATACATGGCTTCTTCTTTTCTATACTGTGCAGTTTTGGCAGCTGCGGTGTGTAGACTGGTGCATATGCTAGTGTGACCAGACAGCAGCATGGATGTAACATTTCTTCAAAGTCCATACTCTTCCAAGTTTGGTCTCAGACAATTTGGGTGATCTTTACTTTCTTTTGAACTGCAGACGATGTACAGATAATTATGTCAGAAATGTTCAGTAGTGAAGCCAATAGTGGTATGAATACTGAGATACACTTAAGAACAAGTAGCAATTCTTATTTATAGCTGAGCCTAGGCAAGCAGAATGTAGTAATGTGAAGAAAGATGGCTGTCCCACCCCCCACTTTTTTTTTTCTAAGTTAATGCATATAATGATTAGCAGTAGTTCCTAATTAGTAATTTTGACAGCTGAAATTTGGTTTTTCGAGGCTGTAATTAGTATGATGCAATATATGTTGTTTTATGCACAATTGTAATTTGAATGTGGTAGCATTCTGCTGCATCAATTTAGGTGATAGGAGGTTCCCTTGAATAGCATTTTGTTTTACACTGTCTACATTAAATGACTCTTTCAGGTTCCATCTTGCTGGAAGACACTGTCTGTGGCGTAATAGTTCAGACTTAATCCTATTGTAACTACATTAATGTGCTTGGTGGTTTCCCATGGTTCTGCAACATGTCATATATCAGATGTGTGGCAAAATTACATCAGAAATCTCTGTCTGGTTACTTCATAATTTAGTAGATTCTGTCATGACATAGAGATCCAATAGTAATTATCCAGTATACTTTGTGACTTCATCAAAAACCCATCTAAACTGAGCATGAGGAATGTGTGTAGCAACACAGAGTGCAGGATTGACAGCTACCGCAAGGAAATGGGGGTCTATGGCCTTGAATAATTGGTGTAAGCAGCATCATTGCCATGATGTGTTATTTTTGCATTATTTCATTGATGAACGTGTATGTGTCTAGACTTTTACCATGCAGGGAGTTTTTAAATCAGCATTTTTGACATCCAGAGTCATGGGAACACGTACTTGTAAATGAAGAGTAGTTAAAGGCTCTTGTCTGCAGGGTCTGATCCCTGCCCATAATGGCACTGCAGTTTGGGTAGCCCGTGGTTTGAGAAACACTGGTTTATGCTGTGTGTGTAAGGCGTTTTTAGGTACAGTTGTACAATTAACTACTTTAAAATATCTGCATTGGCCAGGGCCACAGTGAACATGTTATGCTGTGTAGTATATCTTCTATAACTTGATTCTGTTCAGGTAAACTGCTTTTTGTTCTTGAGTGGTTAGCATTCTGGCCTATTTTAGGTAACGTATTCATGTCTTGGCTTTGAGACTAGCTGACCTGACTGGGAATTTTGGTGTTTTCTCTCTGTCTTCATTTTAATGATAATATTCTAAAATGTGTCATGACTTCCATCAGAAGGGTTAGTAGCATAAGTAATTCTGATTAGGATGAACCCACAGAACAGGTGTAAAGAAATAACTGTGAGAAAGTTTGTACTTTGCCAGAATAAATGTTACATATTGGTGGTAAATTTGTCTTGAAACTGAAAAGAGTAATGTTGAGGTTGTGCTGTGTAGACTGGAATATAGTTACAGAGTTTTGGAGGCACTGTGCTCCTTTGAAATGTTGCTTACTATTTACCAGTTTACATGGTGTAACATCCCAGAAGAATTGCAACTTCAGCAAGACCGCTATGAGGACCTCAACTACACGGACAGAAATTATGTTTCTGCTAGTAAAACCTTATGGTAGGCAAGACAAAATATATATATATATATATATATATTTTTTTTTGTGTACATTGGAAGTGTTTGCTACACGTAAGGCATTGTACGTTATGATGGGTGAGGTTTTGCTTGCCTGTATTGATGAGATGAACACAATTTAAATAGCTGAAGTTTTACAGTTTATGAGAGACTCTGAATTGTCTGAGACCAACTTCAGTAAGAAGCACAGAGCTACAGGTGAAGAACTGGGGCATTTCACCTATACCAATTCCTGTCCTCCAAAATTAACTGCATAGAAAATATGCTTGCATCTTTCAGTTTTACCGAGAATACTGGCAGATTTGGTATCTATTATTGCTTTGTTGCTACCTGAGCCTCTACACTGGCTTACACTTGTTTTCTTTTGGTGTCTTTCTTAGTTTTTAATGAATACTCCACATTCACTTAAAATATTGAACATTCCACTTGTGACCCTATGTAAAGGTAAGCTGTCAAGTAGAGCCTTTAGTGCTTCAAGTCTCATCCCTGACACTGTCATGAGAAACATTTATGTAATTGTTCTGTGGCAAAGTTCTTATCATATTTGGTTTATCTTATTGGATTGTCATCTGTATTGGTAAGTTTGTAGTGACACTGAAAGGATTGTATATTTCTAAAACTGCTGCAAGAGAAGCAATATTCGTATATTGAATGCAAAATAAATTATGAGGTATCTTGTTGCCTGGGATGTTACATTTTGTAGCGAGGAATTCAGCATTTCCTGGTGCTTTGAAGAAATGTAGTGCCTTCTTCTTCAAGGGTTGGTATGTCATTCTTTATAGGACCTACAAATGCTGGAAGTTGAAGGTGCAGTGTTCTTTTGTAATATTGGGATAAGTTAAATTACCTGTTACGCAGCATAACATCCCACGTGACTAGAACTATCAACATCAAAGTTGTGGAAACCTCAAATCTTGTGAAGACAGTCATCTCCAAACACAAGAGATTACCAGTTTTAATTATTTTAAATATATTATATTTATTCCTATCTTACTAATTTATTACCATTTCAGAATTGATCTGTTTCTTATTTATCATCCAGAATTTCTTTGTTAAATATGTTAATACATGTGGTATAGTATGTATGCACCTGCAAAGAAAGATGAACATCATCATCAAATTACATTGTTTCTTGAAAACACTATGAACTGTCTCTGCTGCCTCATAACACAGCAGTCATGTTAAAATGAACTTTCAAATTCACAGTGGTCACAAAAAAGCTTATTTATTTCTGTTTATAAGCCAGTACTGTTAATGGAAGTACATAGTTTTGTGTTTTATTTATTTATTTTGACATGAATTATTAAATGTCTTAATTTTGTCACAAAGTCTGAAGTATGAGGATAAATAATTTTATATACAGCATAATAATGCAAGCAATCATACACTTAATACAGTACTAATTGTTGAAGTTAGTAAACAGTGCAATTCACTCAACACACAAGCGGTTTATTGTGCAGATAAAACGCGGTAGCCACCAACTACAGTACACATTGCATGACGCATCCAGAACACACGTGACACATATATCTAGATCAAGGACACCAGAACAGTAGCAGCAGCCACACATAGTTGAGTCCATCGCACAGTGGTTATGTCCTTAACACTTCCTCCTAAACACTGTACGAACTTTGTGCTATGCCACACACCCATTAATAATCTCAGACACCTATGTCATTACGTAGGGTCTCAACCCGCACTCGATCCAACCTTTCCATCAACAAATCTGCTAACTTTTACTATGTCAATGTGTTGCACCCCTATACGACCATCCTGGTAACATGTACAAAGTAAAAACCGCACTTCACCATGCTTCGACCGATTATGAAACTGGATTTTTCGCGAGTTTTACTGCGCTTGCATTGTCAACATATAACGTTGGTACCTCACTACCTTTTCCACCAAGTTCTCCAAGCAGAATTTTTAGCCAAAGCAGCTCTTTGGCCACCTCACTGGCTGCGATAAATTCTGCTTCTGTTGACAGTGTCACCGACCGTTGCAGTTTGCTTGACCATGTACATAATTGCACTGCCTGCATACACAGCCACCATGCCGCTCGTTGACCGTCTTGGTCTAACATCTGCAAAGTCGGCATCGCTGAACGCTTCCAACACCCCCTACTGTTACCAGCTCCTTACAGCAAACCATAGTTGCTTGTTCCCCGCAAATACTTGAGGATACGTTTGACATCAGTCCGTTCTGCCTCAGTTGGTCGATCCATTGCTCGAACTGCTCGCGACACGGCAAATGCTGTCTGGACGTGTTCCTTCATTAGGTACATGAGGTAGCCCACCGCTTCATGGTATGTCACATGGCTCCCAACCGAATCCTCAAATTCACCACTACTATGGTCACAAGGCGTTGCTACTGGATTTGCTTCGTGCACCATGACTCAATCAAGGACCTTTTCCGTGCAGACACGCTGGAACACGAAGATCCCATCGTGACGTTGCTCTCTCTGCATTCCCAGGAAATTGCTGAGCGTGCTCGTCATAATCTTGAAGTTACGACGCAACTGATCAATAAACACATCTTTCTCACTTTTGTCACTCCCCGCGATAAAGCCGTTGTCCACATAGATGGCGACAATTAGCTTCTTGCCATTACGTCGATGCACAAATATACATGGGTCCGCCGTACTAACTTTCTCCGTTTCTTCATGAAGTCTACAAACCGCTGATTCCAACACCTAGGGGCTTGCTTGAGACCATACAACCTGCGCTTGAGCTTGCACACCCGACCGCTGCCATCGTCGAACCCCTCTGGTTGACGCATGTACACCTCCTCCTGAAGTGTGCCTTACAGAAATGCCTTCTTCACATCAAACTGGCGTAACTGCAACTTCTCCAGAACAGTAACTACAAGCGCAGCACGTACTGTATCTTAGCATGCCACAGGGCTGAGGGTCTCATCATAATAAATACCTGCCTTTTGCACATGTCCTTTTGCGCCCAGTCGAGCGCTAAGCCGTTTTGTCAAACCATCAGCATTCAGCCTTGAAGTGCCCAGTGGTTGTCGATGATCTTCACGTTCTTAGGACGATCAAGCAACTTCGTGTCATTTTCCACCAAGGCATCCATCTCTTCTTTCATGGCCGTAACCCACTCCTCCTGCGCAGAGTTAATAGCTTCCCAGTATGACGTTGGGTCTCCATCACCAGCAGTGGCAGTGCGTGCCGACGGAAGAATGTAGTTTCCCGATGTCATCCACATTGGCCACTTCAAAATGCGTATTGGTCGTCGTGTGTTCCTGGAAAACTCTTCCTTGGTCTTCACCTCTAGCGCTTTCTCCGACTGTGACGACTCCTACATTATGTCATCTTTTTGCCTATTCGCAACTACATCTTCAACAGCTGCGTTTTCCAACCCCGTTTCGACCACCGAACTGGTGAAAACTCGTTCTGGCGTGAAGTAAACATCATGCGAGTGCACAGTCTTTTTGAGAGATGGCACGTAAACTTGGTACCCATCTTTATCATTCAGGTAGCCAATCATTCGGCCAGACACATTCTTGTTGAGTTTCTTTCGAAACTGCTTTAGGATGTATACACAACACTCCGTGCCTAACACATGTAGATCCAAGTTCTTCATCACTTGACCATTCCACATTTCTACTGGAAATTTCCTGATAACACGTTTTTCCTGTATGATTGAGCGCATATGTTGCAGTTTCACAAGCCTGTGCCCACATCAGTTTTGATAGCCTGCTCACTGAGAGCACTGACCATAGGAATTCTACTACCGTACGGTTTTCGCATTCTACATCTCCGTTTTGTTCAGGCGCATATGGTGCCGACAGCAGCAATGCAATACCGCTATCACTGAGGACACGATGAACTTCTCACAAGTGAGCTCCTTGCCACCATCGTATCGGAACATCTTTACTCTGTGACCAGCAGTGGACATTTCATTTAGGAACGTGCATAATACTTGGAAACTTTATTCTTTTCCTTGGTGAAGAAAACCCTGCGATACTTGATGTAATCATCCTTGAAACACACACAGTACTTCGCACCTCGAAGCGACTTCAGTGACATTGGTCCCTTAACATCGGCATGGATCTGCTCATCGACGATATGCGATCGATCCGATCGTGGAGTGAAAGGCTTCCGATGCCCTTTACCCAAAACATCACATAAGCCTCCTGTTTCCGCCATGCTCATGTTGATTTCCATCCGTTCCAACACCTTTCGCATGTGACGCTTGTCTTGATGGCCAAGACGTTCATGCCCAAGCTGAAGGATTTCTGCAGCTGTTGCAATCTTAACTTCGTAGGCTGTCTTGGGACCACAACGCGCATGTCCATGGCGTATGCATCTGTCATCCACCCGCCTGTTGCCACGAACTGACCGTCACGTTGAAACATAACCCATTGACGTTTTATGACGACACTAATTTCGTGTTTAGCCGCACTCTCCAATTTTGGGGACGTACCACACATCTTCCAAGTAGCCAGGGCACCACTTGCCCTCCTACCAGTATCTCGATATTAATACCACCAGACCCACACGCCAGTATCTTTCCTTTATCTGCCGACGATATATTGACTGGGGCCAAAAACCTCTTTTACGTTGCAAAGTACTGCTTGTTCGCAGTCATGTGGTGCAATTCACCAGAATCGCATACCCACTGATCCTCAAGTCTCATGCTGTTCACTGTTACTGCCGAAAATGCTGAACATCTGGTATCATTCATAGACGATGAGCCTATGCTGTCTGTTGCCACTGATTTGTTCTTGTTAGCTCTCAGTTTCCGACAGTTCTTTCAGATGGCCAACCTTCCCACAGTGAAACAGCTGCAGTTTTCTCTATTGTATTTGGTTGACTTCTTCGGCCCACTTGTTTACTCGACGTTATTTTGGTCACCACCAACTGAGACTTTGAGTTGACGCATGTGCAACGAAAGCACTTGACTGCCGCTGTCGTCGATGTCTGAAACCGTTTTACGATCGTACACAGTTTCTCAAGCAGACTGTTCGTCGTTCGCTTGTTGTCATTAAGCGACTCCCAGACATTGCTAAACTCCTGGTACTCAGGTTCCACTGGCCCATGCAGTAGTTCAATTGGTATGTCATGCGACCCTCGTCGACGCAGCTCTGTATTCATGTCTGAGAATTATTCTCAACTTTAGCGACATACGCAAGATTGTCCATTTCTGGATCGCACTGGAGCTTGAAGAACTCCGTCGTCATCACACTCAGTCTTTGAATACAGCTCTGTTCTTACACACTGATGAGCTCGTCCCAAATATCCCAGGCATCACTGTACATCAATACCAAATATGCAACTGGTTGACTCAGTGCACTCGCGATCAACGCCGCCGTCCGGGCGTTATCGTGTTTCCATGCCAACAAATTTTTTTGATCGTCTTCCGATGCCTTTTTAATTTTCGTTATATTGGGACATTTCTGCGATCCGTCAATAATTGACATATAATACTGTTTGAAGTGCATGTTCATTTGCCACTTCCACTTGGCCCAGTTGGTTTCAGCAACTAGCCTTTCGACTTTTATTTTAGGATTCGACACCAAATTTTCTTTCGTTAACAATATTCAATTACAATTAATTGAATGTGTAATACACCTCTAACGTCCACGACTTTTCTAGTTGCAATAATAGCAGATGAAAATAGTTTGCCAATGCCTATTATCTCTCTATGACCACGCTAATATAGAGTCTGATGCAATCATAGCCTGTCAAAAAACTTTTTGTTTGCAGCAGACAAAGCCACACAAACAACCTCATTTCTCATTGCACTTTTATCGAGTATGCGCACTATGTGTAATCTGGGCCAATAACCTGTTGATGTTAGTAAACATTGCAATTGACTTGACACAAAACAGTTTATTTTGCAGATAAAACACCATTGCCACCAACAACATGCCACACTGCATGGCGCATCCAGAACACACACGTGACATATATCTATGTTATGGACATCAGAACAGTAGCAGCAGCCACACATAGTTGAGTCCACTGCACGGTGATTTTATCCTTAACACTATTACAGGGTATAAATATGTAAAGAGAAACAAAAATTAGAAAAGATAAAACTAAAGCACACGTTTAGTAGAACATTGTTCATTCCATTTAACTCACATCCTTTTATTGCAGAGATAGAACATGTATATTTTACTCATGTTGCATAGCCAAAACAATGCAGCACAGTGTTAATGATATATAATCAGAGAAATTTAAAAAGTGCTAAATAAAGCAGTTAATACCACAGTTGTAACTTATTTCAGTCTGTCTTGAAGCAGGAAGTCTTCTGGAATATGATTCATGTCAGAGGGCAAGTATTTCCAGACATTTTGAAGGGTCATAGGTACTACAGTCCTTGAAAATGTGGGAAACCTTTTACCCAGTGACATGACGTGTATCTTCAGCAGCACTTCTGTGACCCAACTCCAGATCTCTCATGCTATCTTCTTTCTGCCTATAGCTTATATTATTTCATCTCACACTCATTTGCAAACATTTCATCTATGATTTTTTTTAATATTCTTTCTCATTTCACACCATATTCCAGAACATGTTATTTCATGTCTTTCTTCTTGTAATGACATTTCTTACATGTACTTTCATTCTGTTATCTCAATTTTCCTGGAAGAATTAAAAAATACAATTATGTTAACATTTTTAAATGTCATATTTAAGCAGCTACTGGCATTTAATGGCATCACTACAAAATGTCCTTGGATATTAGGTACATATTTAACCTGAGTGTTATAGCCAGGGCTTTTCTCTGACAGTGAATAAAATTTTGTCAATATTCTGGTCTTCTGCATTATGATACCATGCATTCTGTTAGGTAGGTACCACCACTGGAGTAATGTAATTTCTCTGTCTTCAGGTTTCTGAAGATGGGAGCAATATTTTCCATCAAAATGTTGATGTTTACCTTCCAGGGTACATGGTGTCATAACCCAGAAGAGAGCAATACCATGAAAACCTCATATCTGTATGTTACACAAACTCTCAACAGCACGACAAGGATTCAGGTTGTCTGTGATGTGACATGTTGTTGGGCCAGTAGTTTCAAGCATTTTGAAGGATTGTAGTGCCTTAGTATTCAGTGTCAAGCAGGCCAAAATGTCAGAAAACAATTGCTCAGTGACACAGCATCACAACCCAGAAGACCTGAATTGTCAGCAGCACTGCTGTGCGAACACTTAATCTTGCAGACCATAACTACACAGCATGATGTTTGTTTCCTTTGGATGGATTTTTTTGTTGTTTTAATTTGCATTGTTGTCACTATTTTGTCCCTCTTTTAAGAGGCGAAGCATTCTTCTGTTCACTGCACAATGCATGAAGCAGTATGTGTTACAATGAAAGCCAGTAAGAATATGTGTTTTAACAGCACTTTGTGTTTGGTATTTAGAATGTTTATTTACAAGAATATCATTAGGAGAAAACATTGTGTGAATATATTTTGGTAGGAGATTTTTCTCTTTTTTTCTTAAGGTTCCTCACTGTCAGTACAGAGATTCAGCTAAAAGCCAGTTTACTTTTACATACCAGGAAAACCTCATGAAGGTATGTGTTTTCTGCAGTTTATAACATGATTGACCCCCATGCTTTGATAAGCAGTTGTCACACAAGCATTTGCACCATACAGCTTCAACATCAGAGGAATTGCTACAGTTATATTGCTGATTTGTACGGTCAACTATGCAAGTATGTAGTGGTATTCAGTATTTTAAAAAATCCATGGAATCAGATACAAATATTCTTTATGCTCTTGTATTTAGACACTGTGGTAAAAAAAATAGTCACAAGAGGCCCTTGTCCATGCCATAGATGTTTGCCATATGAACATTTGTCTCTATCCTTTCATTATTTTTTTCCACCACATTTTAATTATTTTTTCATGACAGTATTTAAGAGCAGCAGACTTTTTTAAAAAGGGAGATCTGAATAATTTGATTGTATTTATGTTTAAACTGTGGTTATTCTTAATTACAGTATTGCTGTTCAAGTACATATGTAACATGAACTTAGCCACATTACATTTTACAGCAGCCTATGTTAATAAAATATAAAAGTAAACCAAAACATTGTTGAAAATGTTATAAATATATGAGATGTTTATAGTGAATATTAGAAGATGATTGTGTGGTATTCATGGAAGATACATTCTTTCAAATTGCACTTAGCCAGAAGCCAGGGCATTTTAAATATGAATATACATTAGTGTTGTGATGGCACAGTCTCAAGTATAATTTGTCAGAATGAAATCATAAAGTTTAACAAGGATTGTCTAATCCTATGGTATTTTTAACATGTACACATGTGTGCAATCATTGCTTTCTTAAACTGTTTTTTGGCATTACATTTGCAATTTGCCTATTTCATTACAGTGTAATGTTTATTTGTTAAGTCGGTACATAGGCCTATTATTTGGATGGGCAATTATCGTAATGGGACCTTTTTAGGCATCAGAAGTGTTATAGGTCATCATGTTTATTTTCTTTTGACAAAAAGAACCCCTGTCACAAAATTAAATAGCAGATGCTAGAAAGTCAAAAACACAACTATACTATATTATATATATATAAATATATATACAGCGGATGATGGTAACTGCTAACCAGCTACATGTTTCGGCCTCTAACAGGCCATCATCAGGTTGTACATTTAAAGAAAAGGGCTGAGGGCTGTACAATATACAATGTGACTTCTATCTGATGACGAGATCTTGTTCATCACATCTTATACATATACATTATAGTCAGGTTAAACTAGGTAGAACTAAATATGTGGGTAAAGTTATGGAGAAAACTAATGAGTAATTAATGCCCTGGGATGTAGTCCGCGGTGGGTAGCGGACTGTGAACTCTTGGTTTGTGACACTGGGACAGCTTATGTTCTACTAATTACCACATCACAAACCTAGGAGTTCACAGTCCGCTACCCACCGCGGACTACATCCCAGGGCATTAATTACTCATCAGTTTTCTTCATAAGTTTACCAACATATTTCTACCTAGTTTAACCTGACTATAATGTATATGTATATGATACGATGAACGAGATCTCGTCATCAGATAGAAGTCACATTGTATATTGTACAGCCCTCAGCCCTTTTCTTTAAATGTACAACCTGATGATGGCCTGTTAGAAGCCGAAACATGTAGTTGGTTAGTGGTTACCATTATCCACTGTATATATATAATATAGTATAGTTGTGTTTTTGACTTTCTAGCATCTGCTATTTAATTTCGTGATTTTGACTAACACAACGGGGATGTTGCACCTCAAAGAACCCCTGTTTTTACATGTATAAGCACAGCACATTTTGAAAAGTTTCATGTATTTATCTACAATTGGTACTGAAATATGACCTTCAAAATTTACTGCCATAGCACAAAAGATGCATGGTGGCCAGACCAGACCAATCTTGACACTCATTCTATCTGGGTAATTCTGTAGATTAAATACGTAACGTATTTACAGATATATTCAACATGAATTGTGAAAATTATTTTCTGCCTTATCATCATGAGATGATTTTTGCTTTGGTTCCAAAGTTTTATAAGCTGTGAAGCCTTCTTTCTTCTGGAACTTTACATGGCATACATTTCTAGTTGGTTGCTGACATTGTGGGACAACCTGTCTGGCACCTGAAATCTAATAAATTTTTATAGGCTAAATAAGAAGCTGGTTGGGTTTCATTTATAGTGACAGTAAATTCATAAGTTGCATCTCTAAAGCATGGACACTTCATCCTATTAATTTCTTGTGCTCTGTAATATGAAACTGGCATGGGAAATTACAGTTTTAGACTTGCTGACTTAGTTTTTTTCCGAGTATGTAAATTAAATCTGTTTTCTGCACTCAGTATCATTCCAACAATGCTAATTATGCATTCATGTATAACAGACACTGTACAGTCTCAGAAGTTCACAGCATCTGTAAATAACATGCTTAAAAAAATTAACTCTTGAACCTAAGCGCAGGTCTGCCTAGCTGTCTTGGCTATTGAGTATTCAGGTCTTCTCAAATGTGACACTGTCATTGAGTGAGTGGTCCCAGCGTTTTAAGGATTGTAGTCCTTTCAGGCAGTCCAAGAGCAATAGCTGTGAACCACTCACCCAACAATACAGCATCACACTCCAAATGACTTGAATCCTCAGCAACACTGTCTGTGAGAACCTGAAGTTTGACAGACTCACCTATTCTCTACAGTAGTCAGGTTCCTGTCTGCCACTTGGCAGCTGTTTGCTGTTTTAACTGAATGGTTAATTTTTTACACACATATCTTTATCAACATGGATAATTATTTAGTTATTTCTGATTAAAGTAATTTTTATCCCATCTCATAGCAGCTTCTGTTGTCTTGTGTAGTTCATAATATGTTTTTTTTCTGTGCAGTTGGGTTAATGTCACATATGTGCATAAATAGAACTCACTGTTTCTCAACTGCCATGTATAAAAGTATTTTTTGCACAGTATTGCCTGCATTTGCTGGCATAATTTTATGAGAATTCTAACTTTCAATAGGAAAGTATTAATTTTAAAAATTTGTCTTTTTTTCATTCAGGGGCTTGGATTAGTTTAACTGCAGCCCTTCACAGTGGGGCATTTTTTGGGTTTACATTTCTTGTTTGTTATTATTTTGAAAGGTGTTGGTAATTGTAGAAAAGCTACAGGATTACTTGTTAATTATGGTGAACAGTTGTGCGGAGTTTGATGGAGCTGGCATTTTAGTCCTCTTTCAATCCATTTTAGGCCTCACATTATACACTGTTTGCTTCAAAAAACTGTGCGTTATCAGCCTGTCAGTCAGTCAGTCAGCAATGCCTTTAGCATCTGTTTGTCATTGTTTTATTCTCTTAAGAAATAAATTACTTGCTGTTGGCTGTACATATTCCATTATATCATATGAAGGGTTTCAAGAATCCAGTCTTCTTCATGCTTAAGAAGTAAGAGAGGAGTGTACCATCTGGCCTGTGCAAGGGTGTGCTATCCATTAAGTTTATGAAATTATTTTTAGTTTACAGAATGGAACACCATGAGTTATTATAAAAGTGATTTTATGTGAAGTGCGTAGACTGAATTGTACATAACAGTCATTGCATGTGTCATGTTCCACATTTTGTGACAGCTGGCTGTCTCAAAATTTTTCAGGCAAGCCTGAGTTTACCAGGTTCACCATTTAACTTGCGCCGAGGTTCCCGTGGCAGTCATCAATTCACAATTAGAAATGGACGTGGGAGGTTTGTAGGTCCACCAGGTGGTGATCGGAAGCCCCTTGTTCTTTCTACATACCTCGACGCACAAGTAAGATCATTTATTGGAAGTCTAGAATTATTAGGTCTTAATGAGTATTTTCTATCATTTAGAAGTTACATTGCATCATAATAACTCACGTGAATGAAGAACATAGCCTTTCCTTATGTTAATTTTGTTTCAAGCATTTGTTTTGTACATTATGTGTTGCATTTTAAGCCTTTTGGTGCCAGCCTCAAAGGTCTAACATAAGCTAGAAGTACCATTCTGTTTAAATAGAATATTGATGCTTTGCCATAAAAGATCACATGTACTATCATTTTGGAGGTAGAAAGCTTAAATATTTTGTAGTTATCCACAATATGTAGTAGAATGTGCATTACTTGCTGAAATGTATAGAAGTTCATATTGTATGAATCTACAAAATAAGTTTTCTCAAAAAGAGTTTTCCAAAACCTAAAATTTTGTATTTTGTCAAACATTTTGGTACTGAAAGTACTTCTGTAACTTATTTACTATGCCATTATCATGCACTTCAAAGTTGCTTAATGAACTAGAGAAGTATGGAGTGTTCATAGTGGTTACTAAGTTACTGTGGTAGCTACAGTAGTTAACAGCCATCTTCTTAATGCCCTTAGGATTCCACTTTTCAGCATTATTTTGTTTTGGTATTGAAATTTATCTGAAGGTCAATTTTGGAGTCCGTTCTTTTGTGTAAATTTTTAAAGTGACTTCCAGCATTGGGCCATCTTCATTGACATCTTCTCTTCATAAAATGTAGTGTATTGTGTTGTGGTATTGCTGTTTACAAATGCATGGGAGGTAGAAAGTTGGTAAATTATCAGTGACATGATGAGAAATGTGAAGTACTGAGACCCACTGTGTGCCTGATATTCTGAAACAATAAAATAAACATGTGTTTCAGCATCTTTGGTTTGCTTTTCTTACAGGAGCACCTGCCTTACGCAGATGACTCAAATGCAGTAACTCCGATGTCTGAGGAGAATGGAGCAATTGTAGTACCAGTTTATTATGCCAATCTTGGGTCCAGGCATTCTTCCTATACATCCCATGCATCCCGGATATCTTACACTTCACATGGGGATCTCCTTGGTGCACCTAAGACTAAGGAAAGCCAGTTGAGAGGTCGGACGGGGCGGAACAACCCTTCACATTTGCCTAACTCTGCATCCCCCATGCCAGAAGACCATAAATGTGTGGTATGATAATATTTAAATTTTATTGTAATTGTAAATGTAGTATAGTGATAATTTATACATACATTTATGTAAGGAAGGTTGAACAGGCACAGGTATAGAGTGGAAGGCTTTGTTAGTCTTTCACAAGTTTATTCCGACAACATGTTTCGACCTATAAGGTCATCTTCAGGTCATACATTTCC
>Ga0268261_10000975_pt1 | contig 19215 bp, 12 predicted proteins | sample TergutNc150P1_FD_190353 | JGI IMG/M metagenome (GOLD analysis project Ga0268261, IMG submission 190353) | Nasutitermes corniger P1 segment gut microbial community from laboratory colony in Florida, USA - Nc150 P1 (SPAdes) (version 2) | ecosystem: Host-associated > Arthropoda: Insects >...
CAGCGTAGAAGAGTGATTATTTGTTACCGACCTTTATAGCCGTTATAGTTAGATTAAGTTTTATGAGGTGTTAAAGTTGTACGTTTGATAGATTGTATGGATTTATTTTAGTTTGTAATTGGGTGGAATGGCGAGTGTAACGGATTTGTATAGCAGCTTACAGGGATATAGGGTTAGAGAGAGCGAGAGGGTGACACAGAGAGAGAGAAGACCAGTAAGGCACGGGGAGATTTTGCTAGTACGATACGGGAACAGCGTTACGTAGTAAGTGAGCCAATAGGAAGAAAGTATTTCAAATTTTGACTGTTGATTCTGTTAGGGACTAATGGTATTTAAACAGCCAACTGGAAAAAGTAAGAATATTAAAGTGGGGATGGATTTGAACTGTGTGAGTTTAAAATCTTAACGTAAGGGAGTAGTCTGTTTCCTACCCAAGATGCAATAAGCTGTGTACGTGATACTGAGACTAGAATTGCATACATTTTTCAAAGAGGCATCCATACAAACAAACATATGTAAACTCTAATAATCGTGAAATGACACAAATAATATTAATAACGTCCAATTATTTATAAAATTACTGTTCCGCTACATAGAACACTTAGATTCCCTGGGATTAAGACATGCGCCCAACTGATGAGCTGGGTTAGGTTATCGTTTCGGGATATCCTATCGGTCCCATATTCTAAGGTCAATTAGTATAAGAAGAATTCTTCCTGAACTGCTTGAAGATGGGACCGATATGTTGCCCCGAAACGTCGGTAACGAACAACCATTCAATCTTGCGTAAAATCCCAGAGAAGTGCAGAATCTCGTTCCTTTCTCTTTCTTTATTTCTTTCTTTCTTTTTTTTTTTTTTACTTGCTTGCTCCCTTTTTTTGTCGCGTTCGCAAAATTGTGAAAAGCGACTATTAGGTTAGTCATGTCTGTCCGTCTGTCCGATAGCATGGAACAACTCAGCTCCCACTGGACGGATTTTATTACATTTTATATTTCAGGATTTTTCTAAAATCTGTCAAGAAAATTCAAGTTTTATTAAAATCGGACAAGAATAACGGGTACTTTACATGAAGACCAATAAAGGTTTTTTATCATATCTCGCTCATTTCTCCTGAGAATGAGAAATTTTTCATGCAAAATTTGTAGAGAAAATCAAAACACTTATTTTGTGTTTAAATTCTTTTTTTTAAAATCTTCCCGTTACAAGATAATGTGGAAAAATGTTGTATAGCGGGTCAGGCCACAGATGATAATACGGCGCATGCGCATTACATGTTGGATACCTAAGGCTACAAATGCACACACTCAGGTTGAGTAATAATAATTGCTTTTCCCTTGCAACAATGGTTGCACCAACAAGCCTCAATGTTACGTTATACGTACATAGCCTGTCTTGTTCTTTCTTTATTTCTTTGACCTCTCTCTACCCACTCATTTTAGGTGTAGAAGGATATTGTTGCACCTGATCACACTCAATGACACACACACACACACACACTTGGTTGGACCCCTCTGGACGAGTGACACAACGCTTACACGAAACAGACATCCACGCCCAAAGTGGGGTTCGAACCCGCAGACTCAAAAAGTGTGCGGCCGCATACCTACGCCTTAGATTGCGCGGCCACCGGTGTTGACGACGCTAAACACGAGCACTGCAGATACAGGTGGATGAAGAAGGAAATGTTGAAAAACTGCGATTGCAGTGCCTGTGCTGAGAGGTTCGAATTTGGAAGAGACGTTACTTTAGCCGGAACTCTGGCGTGTTTTCGTTAGATTTTCAACAGCCAGTTCACCAGTGTGACTGAACACGAATTAATAACTGAAGTTTAAGAAAGGAAGATTCAGTTCAACACAGCTTTGTCTTCTAAAATACATGCGTCCCTCTCAGTGTGTGTTGTCCAGTTAACTATCTTCAGGTTTGTTACATGGATTATATTAATGATCGTCACTGTCTTTGTCAGTTTGCCTTTTAAGACTGACACCATCGTCTCGTATATGACGTTTTACCACATGTGTTGAAATACGTTTTTTTTAATATCAAACACCGGGACGCGGTTCCGACCACCCGAACCCCTCTGGCGCCAAGGTTGTTGATAGGATGGAGCTATACTTGCGCATCCTCTGTGCCTGCAGAGGCATGTCATGGGGTGAAGTTTATTTTTAACGTTAAGACATTCTCTTGTGTTATTTCTAATAATGAATGAATGACACTTTTCACCGTCAACACAACTTTATTATTGATATTAATAACTACTATTAATAATAAAGTCGCAGGTACGGTGAAAAGTGCCATTTAGTAAAATACTTCTATTTATCTGAGTAGTTAGAATACAAATACAGTAATATAAATTAAGATTATACAGTGCTTGTCTTGTGTTTATGTTGTGTGCTTATAAATGTTGAAGCAAATTTTCTTATGAAACTACCGACAAAACTTTATTAATTAAACAAATTTCCTTTGTTTCTGACAATAAAACTTCACATACCGGCTTCGAATTATCATCAGGCTATTTCTTATATACAAGTACAAATGCATGAACATTTTCTACTTAACCGTCTCCGATTTTCCTCATTGGTAGTGACATCTAATACCTCAAAATAAGTTTTCTTTTAGTTGTAAATATATCCTCCCTGTAACATACTTTCAGTAAAAGAAGCAATGTTTGCTATAGTACGATTTGTTATGTTGGGGGTTCTTACAAAATTTTTGCAAAATTATTTACCTTATATTGTAAATTTTTTACAGAAATATTAAAACTTATTTGAAATATTTAAGTAAAAATTTTTTTGTATTAACCCTTTAAACGCCGAGTTGAATCCCATCTGCCATCTTCTGGCTTTATTAAGAGCTCACCATATTTTCCACGTTGGCGGGTTAATGGTTAATTTCATACAAGTCCTGTTTTCAGGCGCCTTTGCAAATTTCGAAAAAAAAAACATTAGCTTCGTCTTGTCTGTCTGTCTGTCCGACCGTATGTCTGTCCGCACGGAACAACTTGGCTCCCACTGGATGGATTTTTATTATATTTTATATTTGAGTATTTTCCTAAAATCTTTCAAGAAAATTCAAGTTTCGGTGAAATCTGACAGGTATTAACGGACATTTTACATAAATACCTATGTGTATTTACAATAGTATCTCACTGTATTATTCTTAGAACGTGAAGTATTTTCGACAAAATTTATAGAGAAAATAAAACGCATTTTATGTTCAATAGCATTTTCCCGAAAATTGTGCCGTTTCTGAGATAATGGGGAAAAATTTGAAAGATCCGGAGAGGCCGCAGATAACAGTATAACACTACGCATGCGTACTGCATGCTGCATAATTAAACCTACGGGAACGCGCTTAGAATAAGTAATACTTGTGGTTGTTCCACGGTAGCAGATGTTACGCTAACGCGCCTTAATGTTACGTTTATATGTACATTGCCTGTCTTGTTATTGTTGCTGTAGTCGAGGAAACCTTATTTTGTACAACTATGCGCATTACCAAACGTAAAGATGATTCATTTTCGTTTACACAGATTAATTAACTTTCAGTGACGCAACCCATGTTCCTCAATCCGTAATTAGGGAATTGCATTAAATTACCTTAAAATATAAAATATCATAGATATTGTAATGTTAATGTATTTGAATTATGAATTGTGACAAGCGTTGTTATCACTCTGTGTGTTTATTATTTACATATTTTTATTAGCGACTTGGATATATCTGCAGGGTTTGCATTTGGCTAAAATCCTTACCAAGAAACAAGGAGAGTGACTTTTGGGTAAAGTGTGAATAGAACCAACTTATTCGGTCACATGAAGTGCCTTTGTTGTTGTAAGACTGACGTGATATTTCATAACCGACAGGAAGCACATCCCGTAAAAAATCTACCGTAGATGTTTCATGAAAAGTCGGATCCGAAGACCAGTTGAGATATTTCAGATTAAATTCTGTAAAGGTACATTCGGAAAACTGTACATCACATTTCCACATCTGTGCATTTTTGTAGGCGAATTCTGTGAGTTAAATTTAGAGAAGTGCACAAAAATTTTGACACTGTTCTGTCCAATTGACCCTTTCCATGACTTCATTGTCTCCCTTTCCCTTGACGGCCGCTGTCCAATATGCACGTTTGAGCGGACCAGCCCAAAACAGAAACCCTAATATTAAAAAAAAAGCCTTGTGATGCAGCATGACTGCCATTTATTAGGACCAAGCCCATATTATTTTTGAGCTAGGGTAACGTAACAAGTAAAGAGGAAACCCTGCGAGCTGGATGGTCTTTAGTTCGAATCCGTTCCAAAACGTTCAGATCGAGCCTGAAGCTTAACTAGCCTTCTATTCAATGGGTACAGAGTTTCTTTCCCAGGGAGTAAAGCGGCTGGGGTGTGACTGTGACCACTCTCATCCAATTCGTGCAGTGGGTAAGAATGGGTGGGGCTACGTATCGACTGTTCCTATTCGCCTTCATGGGGTGTAAAAGGACAATTTCACAATTTAAAAAAACCCTGTTTATATTACACGCACTGCCCACCACCTGTAATCCTACGCGCAAATCAAGTAAGCGCCAATAAATTGACGGAATAAATTAAAAACCGACACTAGAGAAGTCTGCTTAAATTTGCTCCTTTTTCTCCTATAAAGCGTTGAGTGACATCACAGCTTTATGTTTCGGATGACCCAATACTGGGCTACGACATGACATACACACATAGTCACAAACTATCTTCTACATTTTACATTCTATCAGAGTCCCAGCAAAAGTGCAAAGCGAGATCTTGGCGTTCTCCTGGCGGTACTATTAAAATCACCCTCTCCTGAGAAGTGACTCCGTCTACTGTGATAGAAATTCGACTACGTATTTCCTGTGCATTCAGTGCAGGAACGATCGAAATTTGTGCCTTCTTCGATTCTAACATCATTTGCTAAAGATTTTAACAGCCGGCAGTTGGTTGGCAGAACACATAAATTAGAGATCAGTGAATTGTATTTCGTAAAAAATAAAGCAACGCATCAATTTTTTGTAATAAAGGAAAAGTCTGGTTTTCAGTAAAAAAACACAATTTTAACATATTACGTTTATGCAGTCGTATAAATAATTTATTTCTTTATTTAGTTCTAAGGGATTTTCATCAGTGCCCTCTTATACGTCATTTAGTAGGTCGAGAAAAGACATCGCCGCGACTTACCTTAATAATGAAGTTTGGAACTACGCAGTTGCCGTCAGTGTGGACAGTTTTCTTCTGCCATTAAGTTGCGTTTTCTGTTACATATCACATTTCTCGTTCCCTCACAAACGATTGTGTCCGGTGGTCTTGGCGGTTCACTTACAAGTCCATTTCCACACCTTTTCTGGTTACGGCGGGTTCAAACACAGTAAAATCTCGGTACTCCAAGTCACGATTGTTCGAATTTCCCTTTCGTTCCAGCCGATGTGCTGTAGTCACAGTTGTTTCTATGGTGGGTAAGAATTCGGTGTGACTCCATGTCTGTTTCCCAGCGTGTCTTGCAAGCGTTCGTATTCTGCTTTTTAGCTCCTTTCGTGTATTTTTGTGTATTTTGTGTGTTTTAAGTACTATTTTAACGCACCCTAACAAAACCGGGTAGCAATTCGTATTACGACTGACTACAGGCTGGACGGTCCGGGGTCGAATCCAGGTAGGGGAGAGATGTTTCTCAACCGTTCGGCCCGACTCTGGGATCCCCCAACCTCCTGTAAAATGAGTACCGGGTCTCTTTCCCACGGGCAAGCGACCACCAACCCTCATCTAGAATCGAGGTTAAAGAAAGAATAAGGCTATACATTTACTCCCCTTTGTGCCTTTATGGCACGTTATAGAGTGAAATTTACTTTATTTTACACGCGACAAAAAGAAAGTTAAAAGTCAAAGAAAATAAGTTTCTATTGTCGTAATTCTTGTAGTTCGAATTTTTGGCAGCTCGAGGCAACCTCGGTCCCTTTCACATCGAACTATCGAGATTTTACTGTAAATGGAAACTACCATACTGTAATAAGTTTAGACCCCATCATGCATGAAGGAACCCTGCAGGTCTGCAATGATTTGTACCTCTTGCATCAATAATGACAGCTGTCTCTAGAGAAAGCACAGTTGTTAGCCGGTGAGGTAAATCACATGGATTAGATAAGTTACCACACAGGAACGAAACATCTATACATTTATGGAAAATGCATGTTGAAAATTCTGAATGTGTTCAGCGTAATAATTTTCATCCACCCAGTAATAAAACTTACACCTATATGTTTGTGTTCCCACGTCTCGCTTAAATAACTCAAACATGATTTTATTTAATCACTTTAGCACCCAGTGGCAGATGTTTGGCGCCTTTCGGTATCCCCTGGCTGTAGTTCTAGGATAGTTTTTAGATGGTAGGGTAAAGGCACTGTTCGCCTGAATATTTCCACATTGTGTTGCGGGATACATGACGGCTATTTGCTGTACTTCGAAGACTCGTCGCTGTTTGTTTGCGGTGAAAATATGCATATAATCTGAAATATGTGACTGCGCCGCCCGCACACATAATACTGTGCGTATAGCGTACACAACTGCACTCAAATGGCAAAACATATCAACCATGCAAAGTCATCATGAGGTTTCAGTTTATGCAGGTCATTATGCAAATTATTGACACACATGCTTTAGTTAGTTCTGTATGTACCCTAATTAAAATTTAATTCTAAATGCAATTAAAAGTGCGAAGTACGAATATAGATATTTAGGCACATTTCTGTTTCGGTGCTTCAAGGATATTTAAGCTGAAAGCTGTTCATTCCTTCGAAGTTGTTGCCGTAATTATAATTTTTAATATATTCAATATTCTTTCCACTACCACTGATTGCTTAATCTAAAGAGGGTGGAATATAAAGCCTTCTAATTTGGTACATGGTATCAACGTTTTAGGGCGAGGTACCGTCTCTACCAGCACTGTAATAGTGGAGGGGGTTTGAGATCCCAGTTTCTCACAGCGGTTCTGCTGAAAATACAACGTGTTCTGATTGTGACAATGTGTCATTGGGCGAGTAGTTCTCAACCTTTCATTATGCTTTAATTTCTTCCCCCTCAGGATGATGGCACTAGGATCTTTCGTAAGGTCAGAAGCCACTCGGGCAAAGACACAGCTTCCAATCCCAGAATCGTGAATCATTCTTCTGCTTTCGGATTTCTTAAAGGCGGGGAATATTTTGAGAAGGTATTAGCCCCTCCAGATGGAAGCTGGTGGGCCCAGATAGCTCAGTCGGTAGAGCTACTGGTAACGGGCTGGATGGTTCAGGGATCGAATTATGGTTGAGGGCGAGATTTTCCGCAACCCTCTAGACCCGTACTGGGGCCACGCAGCCGCCTGTATAACGGCTAACAGATCTCTTTCGTGGGGCTAAAACGGCAGTGGTGTGGTGTTTTGCACCCAACCCCACCTTGCGTCGTGGTTGAAGGAAAGGTACAACTATACCTCTGTGCCCCCTGTGGACCTTCATGGGCTATTTTGCGGTGAATTTTACCCTCAACCAGATGGAAGCCAACCCATTAAATTAAAGTCAAATTAAAAAAAAAATACAAGTTGCAATAGTGCCATAGTGCCAAACACTTCCAGAATGTCTTCATTCTGGACAAACTGGACTCTGCAATCGTAGTGGAACCTCTACGGTGATTGAAATCTTCAACAATATTGCGCGTCTGTGCTCACCACGTTCTACGCTTATGAACAAAGCGAAGTGAATCTAACTGCGTGTACATATCCTGACAGACAGTTTTCAGTAATGCGGTGTTTTAGCTTATAAGCTGAACTTTCCCTGATGATGGTGGTGGTGGCCGTTACCGAAATATGTTGGAATGTAGTTTGATTTTATAAGAGTTTTAAAAATCATTATATGTTACATTTTATTTAAACAATATTTAAATAAATAAATTTTAATCTTTTCCAAAGTTTTCTCTGTGAACTGTGTTACTGGATCGAGCTGGCTTAGGATACGAAGAGGTAGCGGACACTTGTGAATGCGATAAAGAACATTATGGTTCCATAAATTGCTGGGAATTTCTTGACTAGTTGAAAACCGGTTAGCTTTTCCAGAAGGAGTCTGCTCCATGGAGTAAATAATCAACCCTTGAAACGCCGGCTTAAACCCCACCTGCCATTTGCTGGCATTACAAGGAGCTCACCCTATTCTCCACATTAGCAGGATAAAGGTTAAGTAAGTAGGTAAAGCGAGATTCTGGGGTTTCCCTTGCCCTGTATTTGGGGTTTCAATAATGCCCTTCTTTTCCTGAATAGGGACACTTTATAAATCATTGTTCGTAACAGTTTCAAGTCGCAAAAGGCGTTACAGGGTTAAAAGTTTTTACTGAAAATTTTAAAGCTTGTTATTCTGTCATTATTCATGTTACAAGGTCGTTAAACGAAGATAAAGTGGAAAAGGCCGTAGTAAACTGTTGTGATTACAGTAGGATCCATCTTCAATGGCAAACATTCATTATGCACATTCATATAGAATCATGACTTAATGCATATTCTTTCTATCAAATTTAATACTGCGACTTATTATACTGTACATAAAAGTAGTTGTCCTTCCAGCAGTCTTTAAGAGTTACTGGAAGTTAAGTATCTTCACCGAATTTGTCTGTATAGTTAAAATTTTGCGCTCGTGTACGTGCATTTTTGCACCAAATTCCTCAACCATGTTGACAACCAAATTATTTCCATCGCAGTGTTGGCTGGCTATGCCCTACTTCGCAAGTAATATTACAACTTTAATTCCACTTCCAAGGATCTTAGAGCTTTTACATTACCAAGATTGCTCAGTTTAAACATATTTACTTAAGAACTGAGTGTTTATTCTGAGAATGAAAAGTATTTACAGAATCAGAACATTATGCCAAAAGATACATGCTTTTTCTCTCTCTTGAAAAGAGCTAAAATGTATTATAAATGTGTTTTAGTTATAGATGAAAAGGCAGAATTGTATGGTCAGACTGAAACAAATAATTACTTGTTGTTTATATGTTTCCTGAATTAACAGAAGAGATTTACAGACCGTCAACAAAGTCAGTTAGGCTTGCTACCGACTCAGAGGTTTTTACAGGGAGTGTGATAGTTTAAGATTTGTGCTTCTGCTGAAATGTGACATCTTGTACTCTGGTAGATACGAACCGGCATTCCAGAAGAACCTGCTCCCTCAGGCTTCATGATAAGAGGTTTTATGTCTTCAAGAAAGAAGTGTTTATCTACGAAATTTGATTACGTCACATCTTGCACAAATATATTCTCCAGAAATATTCGCATGTCTTGTGGGATGGTATATGTCTGTGTTACTCTCAGAGATGCTCGAATGTACTTCATTTACTGGAGGAACTGTCGTTCGTATTGCAAAAATTATCGATAAAAAAACAGGCAATTTAATCTAAACGTAACATTGAGGCACGATGGCCTAACCATTTTTGTCGTTGAAAACCAGTGAGTATTAGATATTCCGAGTGTGTCACTGTAACCCTACTTATCCAGCATACAACACGCATTCGCCGCATTATATTGTCATCTGCACCCTGTCTGGCTGTACCATATTTTCCACATTATCTCATAACCTGTACGATTTTCGAGAAAAAAGTTATTGAATACAAAATATGTTTTGCTTTCTCTGAAACATTTTCCATTCTAAGAAGAACTTAGCAAGATATCATCGTAGGTGTACGTATGTTCCTGTAAAGTACCAGCTTTTTTGTCAGATTTTAATGGAATTTGAATTTTCTTGGCAGATTTTCGATAAATACTCACATACCAAATTTCATGAAAATTCCTCTAGTGGGAGCAGAGATGTACCATGCGAAAAGACAGACTGACGGAGAGACAAACATGACGAAGCTAATAGTCACATTTCGCAGTTTTTCGAACGCGTCCGAAAAGTACACCAGCGACCTCTACACTTACTATCAATATTGAGTAGTTGAGGTTAACCCTATAATATTCCATGGAAGCATGGGGAGGGGTGGAATAGAAGCTTATTTCCATCCTTCTTTGATCCCGGCTCCAAATGGGGTAGGTTTTCGTTACGCACTGGCAGTTTTGCCACCGGGAACGAGAAACTGTTTCCATTCTACAGGAGACTGGACGGACATAAAAAAATCTCACCCGCACCGGGGTTAGAACCCCGGGCCGTCCAGCACATAGCGAGCCCCTCTACCGACTACACTATTCCGAGTCGCCGTACTGAATTATTAGTTTCTGTAAAAAATAATTTTCTTTACATTTAAATTTACATCTTAGTATAAGCTGCAACTATACGTTTGGAACGTAATATGAGATTATATGTGAACACACGGGCCTGCAGTTTCCTGTGATAACACGATTTTAAGCTCTATTGCCTAAAAACAGTAAACCTACCTACTAATTAAACAGTCAACCAAACAACCAACCAAAGAAACAAACAACTAATAACTAACTAACTAACTAACAACTAACATTTCAACCTTCCTCCTCAGAGTCATTCGAGATCTCTGAAGTTTGGCGAAGTAACTTCCTCATATTCACATAAAATATTATACAATCCATACAGCAGATAGTTGCGAGCAGGCTTCAGAAACTCAACTTATTCTTTCACAGAATTCAGTTTTTGCTATAGGCCAGTTATTGATATTTTGGTGAAGAACTTACCATGAACTTATGGGTCATAAGCTCAAATCTTGGACAGTCCCCGAGGCCTCGCTGTCTAAGGCGTAGGTCCGCGGCCGCTTGCTTGCTGGGACTGTGGGTTCGAATCCCGCCGGGGTCACTCTTGTGAGTGTTGTGAGTTTTTAGGTAGAGGTCTGTGTGACAAGCTGATCATTCGTCCAGAGGAGTTCTATCGACTTGGTGCGTCGTTGTAGGTGATCTAGAAACACTGTGAATTAGGAGACCCTGGCCTACAGGGGGGCTTTTGCGCCAAATATAAAAAAGAGCTCAAATCTTAAAATATTACGGTTTTAATTATCAGTTACAAATAATATCCCATGCACAATAATTAAACGTGTTTTTGATGCAGCTCCGTCCCGTATATCACGTGCCTGGCTTTAGTGGTCCATTGCATATTGCCATCGAACTGAGTGATAAAGAAAATATTAACACAGTCGCCATTTTGCTATATTTTCTGTCTGCCATAGTACCTGAAATGAAGTTGCACGTTTTAATCAAATACATCTCTGGATTGTAAAGCAAGTACCACTGATGCCTCTGTCAACACGCATGTGATTACTAATTATATGGATTGCATTAGTGTAAGTTTTATACCTTATGTCTTGAAATCTGTTCACAGCTTGAGCCTCACAATTCTGCCGCGACACGGAAATAGCAATCGATCAGTCTCCACTATACGGCATCTGTCATATTTTCGGCACCATTGATGCTACATCAGTCATTTTACTTCTAGCCACAATACTGTTAAACTTACTTTGTAGTGGTATTGTCTGGAAAGTGTTTTTGGTTACGTAATAACGTCGTGGCAGATTAGATTTGAAGAGCGGGTCTGTGCACGACCCGCTATAATGCGCTGTTGTCAACTCGAAAGAAACTGCTAGGCAGCTGCGTTCCGCATGTAATAGGTTTAAACGAACTTACAGCTGAGCAAGCTTGAAGCAAACATGGTGTCCGAGCTTCCTCCGGTTTGTAACCAGTCACGCCGCGTGTCATATACAGGCTTTTCTGCAAACTCTGTGATCCTAGCTTTCAGTGACTTCTAGCTGTAGGCAATGAGGAGGTTTTAAATCGCTAGTGCTGTCTTCAATATCCAGCCCTGTGCGTGTCTGTTACACTTTCTTTTGCACATGTAGCGGCAGAATTATTTGACTACCCCTATAACTTCTTCTAAAGTTGAATATTCAAGTCTTCAGCAACCATGAAGTCTGAATTTCTGATTTTTCACTGTTCAAATTTGAAACACGGCAGCATGGTCCAACGCACACACACAAACAAACACACACACACACACACACACACACACACACACACACACACAAAAGAGGCGTGAAGCTTGTAACCCAAAGTATGTTATGGAAAATAAGTTGGCAATGCACCCAACATTCTTTGATCACTACCGCAGACCCAACACAGAACGTCCACAACATATTACACGACATAAGGCATACTGTTACTGGTTTGTGCCATATCCACACCTGTTAGGGTTATATGCACCTATTTTGCTATATTTTGGGTGTCATTTGAAAACTTAATTTATTTTACTTTTATTATAGCGCTAGAGAACTGAAAATTATATAAATTAATTTTATTTCCGTTACCAACACAACAAATCAAACACAGGATAAAAAATTCGTATTATTAAACTACAACAGACATATATTAAGCCATGAGAGTCCGTACATCTTACGTAGGTTATAATTTAGGCAGGAATTTCGAAAATGTATTATTAAGCACGCTAGTGGAGTATTCCCTACAAAAACTTTGTTGTACTGTTCACGCTATCAAAAGGGTAATGGCTTATACATAACGTAATGTAATATTTAAAAGAACTCGAGGTTTAAGTCATTGTACTAGTTTGGATTGTAGATGCTGTTATGCAGCTACCGGATTTTTGGTAGTTACAGTTACATAACAAAATTTCAGAGCAAAACGTAAAAAGCAAATTTGTTCCTGTCCACACTATGAAGGCATGTGTGGGGAGTAGAGGTATAGCTCCACTCGTCCTCAACCTCGGCACTAGATGGTGGTGAGTAGTTAACTTCTCGCCCCGACCGCTTTACGACTGGAAAATAACGCCAGTACACACTGAATGAGAGGCTGGGTGGAACTTCAACCGGTCCGGTATTGTGGTGAAGAGAAAAACCTCTCTGCCCTGCCGGTATTTGAACACCACATAGTCCAACCCGTGGCCTAGTCACTATACCGCCTACGCTACTCCGGCTCCTATTTTCAGCTTATATAGTGACAGATTTTCTAAACTTAATCTTGTACTGTGTATCGTAAAATAGCTTGTGTTTGGTTAAAACCGGACGCCATCACCAGTCTCCTTGTTCGCTGTCATTGTGGTTGCCACTAGATGTCTCCTGGTATCCACTGCCGGACATCCGATCAGCTGTACCGAAGTTAGTTCCATTGGCGAGGCTCGTCGGGAATGCGAGAGAGTGACTGTTAAGCATACAGATGTTATGCATAGTCTTACTTTGAATTATACCACGCATGTAAATGTTGGTTCAGGATTAATTCATGTTTATGGACTTCCCAAATTAATCAAATTTCCTGACAAATTATGATAACACGTATGTTCAAACGTGTGCTGCTCGTAAAACTGTTACAGAAGTAATCAAAAAGATAGGCAACGCAACTGCCATTAGTCAACAGAATGCATGCGACCTGCATAGTGTGGGTACAGTCTCTTAATCCTCGCTGTTGTGGTCGGAGGAAAACCTAGATCATGTCAAAAACATGAGTCTCTATCACTACTTGACTTTCTTTCTACTGGTTGTCATTTGTTAGGCGTTTCGTTTGCAACAAGCCTAAATCGAAATGTGCTCAATGCACAACTCTAATCGAATATAACACTAGAAAAAAAGTAACCGTATTATCTTACACGCAAAGAATGCAACTGCACTTCAGTACAACGTATTTTTAACTGGAATACATCGGTTAGTGGTCACAAAGACTTTATCCAACACAAACCACTTCCAAGTTCAGTTGTGAGGCATTCGTGCCATGTTTACCTCTCCTCGAATATTCTAACAGCCTGATGCCATTTCACTCGAAAAGAGCGCTGTTGTGGCGATGTAATGTCGCGGGGAACAATAAATTGTATTTACGTCTTCATGTAGGGTAAAGTCGCCTAACATTGCCGTAGTGCCTAATACGAGGTACCGCTGTATCTTCCCTGTATTCTTCCGCCAGGTAGCTTTGAGTATGTGACCTTGGGGCAGGTGCCTAAGAATGACATTTGTAAGAAGGACTGGACTGTCAAACGTTTGTTCCAGTTATGAGCTTTGATTCGTTTTCACGCTTGTCAAAGCATTGGAGGGTCTTTTTTCGTACGCTTCTCCATTGCCCAAGCTTAGTAATTTCAACTCAATCATTGTTTAGATCTTAGTACTAGTTACAACTATGTATTTGTTATTTCGTGCATGAGGTTTTACGGTGTGGCATAGCTACAGTTTATGGTTTAATTCCAACATGGTGAGCTCCTAATATGGTGTCCTCTATTGTCCCCCAATGTGGGGTTTTGAAGAAAGTGCATAAGAACCAATTGTGTGTGTCAACATTCAGCCAACCACTCAGCCCACAGAAGTTCAGTGATTTGCAGTTAATCGAAGCCAGTTGTTCCAGTCAGTCTGCAGTGGTACTTTCCGATATTTCTACTGTCTTCCCTCATGAACCAAAGCCATCCACTTTAGCTACACAGACAGCTTCAACAGGTGGAACAGTGAAGGCTGCGATTCTCTATACATTTCCTTCAATTTTGAAACAAGGCACAAGTGATGCTAGATCTTCTGGACCTGGTTCAGCGTAGATCATAACCACCTGTCTACACACAACGGAATTAGAGAAGAAAACAGGGGGACACTCTACCGATACAGGCAAGAAACAAACATGTCTTGAGTCCGTTTGCGAGAAACACAGTGTGCAACAGAAGGAAATGAGCGACAAAGGATGCCTTTCCGGTGAGACAAGTAGGCCTATCAAACCCGTGGTGAAGACAGGGAGAAGTGAAATGAAAAAAACACCAATTTCGCCATAAAGCAAGTTAGGTGTTTCTTCAGGGTCAGAAGAAGAAGATGGTTGCGGGAAAGAAAATGGGAATGAAGTTGATGCCGAATGTCTATAATGGGCCGGCTTGTTCACTGAAAACAACAACGTTGAAGATTGCCTTCGATGCTCACAATGTCTGAAGTGGATACACACTGTTTGTGCGGAATAACGGAAAAGGGCCTTGTGTGTGACAGGTGTCAGAAATGACAGACAGTTGTTTATTATCCAGACCAACAAATGCACAACATATATACAATAACAATACTTTATACATCGTAAGTACTCCTACATGTTCCGATGCACCCGCAACATCTTCATGGAGTATTATCCGTCTACATTGCTGGTGTTACAAGAATCATTAATGTTACACACGCAATAAAATCAGTAGATTAAAATGTGATGGTTAGAGTTGATGATAAAATAAAATCTATAACACGCTGTGTGCTGTCAACTGTTATAATTACAGTACATGGAAGTTGTTAGCTTGGTGGCTGGACTGTCTTACTGCTGTAATCCCTAGGTTGGTGTTTCCTGTATTCAGGTATGATGAGAAGTACTTACGATATATAAAATATTATATATATATATATATTGTGCATTTGTTGGTCTGAATAATAAACTGTATAAGATGCACGGTACATAAATCAAAATAAGAGAGTTGTTTATTGTGACCGCTAACTGTTATGAAAATTTTTATTTTGTAATATTAATAAATAAAACTTCATGTTTCTGGCCTCCCCAGATTGTTTTCTTGGTCTAAGTGTGAGGAATCCCTAGTACCGCATAATAGGAGCCACCCCATATCAAGTGTCAATTTATGTTTTTTTTTTGGTAAAATTGTTATCATCTCTATAAAAAATTATTTTCATGAACAATAACCGTCGTTCTTAATGAAAGACTGTTGAGCTTCAAAATGCATTAAAATTTGCTTGCTTATTATAAACCTTTATTATCGGTGTGATAAAAAAAATTTGACCCTCTATTAAGCGACTTTACCCTAAATTGGCGGATTATTTTTGCAGATTTTAGCCGATTTTGAATTTTCGTGACAGATTTTTGCAGTCCTCGGCATCATCTTTTACGAAAACTGTCCAGTGGGATCCGCGCTGATACATGTAGACACACGGACATAACGAAGCTAATTGGCGCTTTTCGTGGTCATGGGAAGGCGCCTAAAATTAAACAAATTTCCTTACAATAATATGTCTTACTGGGAAAAAAATTTACCCTGTCTGCTGTGGGTTAGAATTATTACCATAACAAATTAGGTTCTTTAAAACTAAATTACATGTTCGCGAGACCCTGACTCTGATTGGCTTTTCCGGTATTCTGGAACAGCCCATTTCTCTAATTTTTCTTTAGGGTGAGGTTGTTTACTTCCCTCATTGGTTGTCTCTCGACTACTGATGATTAAATGAGAGAGTTGCCCATCCATACTAGAAATGCCAACTGATCTTGTCCTCCAGTTAAGGATTTTAGCCTCCAAGTTCCAAGTTTCGAAATTAAAGACTATGGGACCAAGTTTCCTCGTCTTTGAAGTCACTGCCTTTGCCGATACGGGGTCCATTTTTCACATTCCCTGACTGGAGTCAGGGTCTCTAAACTTTCGGCGACCTCTGTGAGCAACTGAAGGTGCAGAGTCTTGAACCATCTGCTACAAACATGTTGTCTGTTTTTCTTCAACTAATTGCCAAGCCTGGACTCGAACCCGGCCTACCAAGAGATGTTAGCGTACACAACTTCTGATCCTTGAAAATTAACCTCCTGGTTTGGAATATGGTTAATTAATAGAAATTTTGAAACGTTTATTACGACATTAAACCAACAAAATGCAAAAAATTTTCCTTAGATATTTATAATATCACACTGAACATTCCTGTTTCGATCCGCAAGGGAACATCATCAGGGATTCAAACAAAAGCAGTACAGCGTCAAAACAAATTAGCCAGTTTTATACACAGTTGGCATAATGTAAAGCAGGCAAATAGTAAAAATGTAGACATTTCTTTGTAAAATAGTTGTACAAGTGCGCTGGATACCAAGATCCAGCACATTTGAACACTTTTACTATTTTCCTCCTTTGCACTATGAAAAATGTGTACAATAGTGGCTAATTTGGTTTTATGCTGCATTGCTGTGGTTTGATTCCCTGACGAATGTTCCTTGCAGATCGAAACAAGTAGGAATGTTTAGTGTGGTACTGTAATACAAATATCCAAAGAACAGTTTTGTTCATTTTGTTGGTTTCTTCTAGTGAACTGGTTATGGGTGGTGCACGGAATGAACAATACAAAGTTTAAAATTTTACTTTGTCGCATGCAAATTTCCTAGGAAACATAGGTAAAGACTGTATTAAAGTGGGTGATGTTACTTCTTTAAAGTTTCAGCGTGTAATCCGTGATGTCGAGAATGAAAGGACGCGTGTCTCGGGCGAAGAACTAGTTCTTCTTCTACCTTTGGTTGAGCTGCAAGACGGTCATCATAAAAATGGCTCTCACTGAATTTTCTGTACCCTGTAACTCAATATGGAGGCAAAAATGTAAATAACGCTTGTATCTTTATATTATGATCTCAGCAGAACCAGAATATGTGCAACAGAAAGCAGTAGTTGTAAGTAATGGTTAGAACGGCCCGTGTCTCAAGGTTTAACTCAATAGCAATTAACATTTTCAGTGTTGTAGGACAATCCCTGACTGCACAGGTCACACTTTCTCGAACGTGTGTTTGTATGCACGTATACAACGCGCTGGGGCCGCCTCAATTCGCGTAACTTTTACAGCAAATTCCGTATAATTCAGTTAACTCTTTCAACAGTTGAAAAGAAGCACGCGCTTGAAGAGAATAAAGATATTAATAATGCAGATTACACCTACATCCTGGAGTTCGGCCTGTCGCCTCACTAGCAGACCAAATGCTTAAACACTGATGGCTTCTGCTTTCCATGCACACACACACACACACACACGTCACCAGATCCCAGTATACTGCGGTGTATGCAGGGTCTACAGGTTCGAATACCACGCTGGGTTTAGGCATACTACTACGTCCTGTAATTGTCTGACCGTCGGATGTCGTCCTGTTATCCTATTATCAACACAAGCAACCCCAGTGAAGTAAAGTTCTGCCTGGTAAGCTGATTGTTACTTACACAGTTACAAAATTTGTTGCTTTTCACGGAAACCAGTTATACCTTCCCATTAACATTACGGTTCTTCCGGTACGTGACACCGTGTGGTTTGTCACATATGTGCCAATGTATCAGGCGGATCTGCTACTACCATCTTCATGATAGAAGGTTTTCGCCGCGCAGTAAATGGGCCGAAATGTCGGTAAGAAATTGCCACTACACGCTGCGTAATAGCCCAGAATAGCCCAGTTCTCTTTTATATTAGACCTTCGCAAAAAAAGAACAGATGACACGGACCTGTTTCCCATTGTGGAAGCCTGCAATAACTGGGGTATTTACGGAAGCCTGTCACTGGTACCGGTTGTGAGAACACTTAATTACGTCTATATACACGTCTCTGTAACCCTTTCAATATTATCATCCCATCTACAGTTACTTCTTCATATTGGCCTTTTCGTGTCAGGTATTCCGACTAAAATTTCGTAGGTATATTTTATTTCTGTTTGTATGTTTCATGTCTGCTGCTGGATGTTTTCACTGTAATGTTATTTGTTAAAGGGCACAAGTTATATATTTCCTCTTCTGTTATTTAATTATGCCCTCTCAACGATATTATTTTCGCAGCATCGGAAGACGCAGACACGCAATGAGCTGTGAACAGGAAGAGATGTAGAAGAGGAATTATAACTTTCCGGCATTTGCCTAACAGGGACTGAGAAGCAACATTATCTCAGAATAGAGAGCAGTGTCGTCGAGATTCGAAGCGGGAACATTCAGAATACGAGTTCAAGCCTTACCGATAAACCAAATGTAATACTAGTTTGAGCGTGTCGCAGAGCTAATCTGGGCGATTTAGAGAAGGAACACATCCCTTGCCCCTGCCCGAATTCGATTCCTGCATCGTCCAGCCCCTAATAGCATTTACTGTGCCAATAACACTATTCGGGTTGTTAATCCACCAGGTTTGACAGCAAAAACTCCGCACTTTGCACGCGAATTGAATTTGAGTTTCTATGATTTTCACAATAAACCGTGATTATTTCCCAAATAGCATTAAGCGGTTAGTTTTACAGTGGAAAATCGATGTGTTTTCTCGGAAGTAGGCCTACGAAATTTTAAGTATCTGCCAGTTGAAAGACGTGCTAAAGCAATGAAGACTGTGTTCAGATTCTTTATTCTGCTGCTTTCCCAAAACATTCCACTTTCCACCATTCTATCTGCTTAAATTTCTGCCCAAGCCTTCTTTACCAGAAGGACGAGCGGGCACTGCCTTGCAAATCTAGAGCCATACATTTTAAATTTTCCACCTCTTATCCCATAATAAATGCAGTTCTTCTGACAAATCTTCTCCCCCCCCCCCC
>Ga0268261_10000976_pt1 | contig 19189 bp, 9 predicted proteins | sample TergutNc150P1_FD_190353 | JGI IMG/M metagenome (GOLD analysis project Ga0268261, IMG submission 190353) | Nasutitermes corniger P1 segment gut microbial community from laboratory colony in Florida, USA - Nc150 P1 (SPAdes) (version 2) | ecosystem: Host-associated > Arthropoda: Insects > Digestive...
CCCCCTCCATCTTTTATTTTCTTTTATTTTTTATTTTTTGCTGTCCAACCGGAAATCGGAGGTTGTCCTAAATTTCCTGTAATGTTGGCTCCAAACCGGAGAAGCGACACACGTGGTTAGCATTTACTTGAAACCTAACAAATGGTTGCATGTAGGACAGGTTTAGAAACAGAAGAAACAGCTGATAAATTTTGTGTAGGCAAGGTAATTTAATAGGTCAATAACACTTGTTGTCTGGTGCATTTTGTGCCCTCCCACCATTCTGTACAACCAATTGAACATATTGGTTGCTGCAAACACCCCCCACATCAGGTAATTTTAAATTACGCAGTTTTAGAATTACGAATTAAAAAAAATAAAAACAACAAGTCTTTTATAAAATATCTTTTTATTTTTTTTTTTTTTTTTGCTGGAGGAAAAACGCAATGGGACAAGGATGGCTGGACGATTATTCTTTTAGGCGGCGACCCTGTCATTATTCTGCAGCCGATAACGTTCATGTGTGTTAGAGTCTGGATTTCAGCTGGACACCCTTCTATATACACAGATAATAATTATAATACTCATTTCCTAATTGCCCAAAACTGCAATGGTACCGGACCTTTCGAAAAGTAACTGTTGCGTTTGTCGGAAATTATCTGTGTTAGAACCGACTTTTTGTACATTTTGCTCACAGATTAGGCTATGTGTTTCAGTTCATCACTGTAGGCGTCTACGTATGACACCTCTAATTCTATCAATTGTCTTTCCATAGACGGAAATCCTCAGTTTTCAACATACCTACCACTACCATAAGCCTGTAAAAATGGACGGGTCGAAGCTATCCAGGACCTACTCAATAGCCTGGGTTTTCAGAGAAGAATTCACATCTACCTAAATAAAAAATTAAGTTCCATTTCCTACAGCGGAACTAACAGAACACAGTTAAAAAAATACGAAATTTACTTGGTTATCTTGTCAATATTTGCGGTAGCTCTTGAAGCACTGCGCCATTATTAGAAATGACTTTTTTATTCTTTTCGAATCTTTACACAAATCTGTCCTGTACAATTTTTTCTTAGTTTAATTTTTACCCCTTCTTTAAAACTAGAGATGTTTTACACTACGAGGCTGTGCTGCAAAGTAAGGTCTCTTAATTTTTGCACGGAAATGGGTATAAATACTTTAATTTAAAAAAGCAGGTAACCTTATCGATTTTTTTTTCTCCTACACTCACCACCTTTCAGGGAGTTTCGTAATTCCGTCACAATATAATTTTGCAATGTGATGATGGAACCACAACTTGTCATGGCTTCATCGCCCATGTGTAGTGATATCTCATAAGACGTTCCTTCAGTTTGGGAAAGAGATAAAAATCCTACGGCGCCAAGTCGGGCTTATATGGCGAGTGATCGAAGACGGTAAAAGCATGGCGTCATAGTTCTGTAATTGCTGTCGCATTTGTGTGGCGTCGAACGTGTCATGTTCAAGGAGAACCTGCTCCAAGTGATGACGAAATCTTCGAAGTCGTGCAATCTGCTTTTCATAATGCCGCTCGTAGTTAATGGTTTTGTGCCAGTAGGCGTGAATTCTTAATGCACCAAGGGTTTATAGTCTTAGAAAGCTGAGAGCACGACTTTGCCAGCAGAAGCAACGGTCTTAAATTTTTCTGGTGCCGATGGTCTTTCGTCACGAAAAACCATTTACTGTCTGTAGTTCTCAGGTTCGAAATGATGCACACAATTTTTACCTCCCGTGATGACATTGTTTAAAATTTCGTCACTTCCACCTTCATAGCAAGGAGGAACTCTTGGCTAAGCTCCACCCCCTGATATTTAATTTCGGAAGTGAGCATTTTTGGTACCAGTCACTTTCACATACTTAGGTAGCCAGGATCTGAAATTACTGCCTGCGGTCGCTCGCATAAATGCTCGTTTGTTTCCTTGGTTTTTACTGAGAAGTACGGCAATTATTTTTAATGAGTTCGTCAACACGATTCCTATGTCCTTGTCGTTTTCAGTTTGCAGTCTTCCGTTCTGTTGTTTGCCATCTAGGTTCGGTGAGACTGCTGAAGCTTTCCATCGCGAACATATGCAGACAAGCGTTGAAAATTACTGATGTCTACACATTGTTCTCCATTAACTACTTTCATTTTCCGATGAGGAAATTTTATGCATTGCATGCTTCTTCTTCTTATTCTTCTCCTTCTTCTTCTTCTTCTTCTTCTTCTTCTTCTTCTTCTTCTTCTTCTTCACTGATGTGCAGAAGAAGAAGAAGAAGAAGAAGAAGAAGAAGAAGAAGAAGAAAAAGAAAAAGAAGTTTATGAGCACAATTCAGAGAAATGTAATGATAGGAGTTCACAATTTGGTTCCGCAGTGTCGGAGATTCTAAAGAACTGAAAGCAGTTCAGGATATAATCCTTGTGTTTCAGTTAGGACATACCTACAAAAATGAGGATTTACATTTCAGCTCCTGTCTGTATACTGTACTACTGACAAAGAAGGCAACCACAATCAAAGCGAAATATCATCTGTCTGATCACAGGCACTTACGAGCTCGGGTTATGTCCGGCGAGTTGGCCAGTTGCTCTGCTACTTGATAGAGCCAATCAGTGGTGCTATGGCTCACATATAGAGGGTTGTTAGTGCGTATAAAAACATACTCCGCTGAACAAAGAGTAGTCACTTGCAATGATTTGGAAAGTCATCAAACATCTTTAAAAATCACGCGTCAACCATGCCGTGTAGAAAAAATATATAAAAAAGTGGGAAAATTTTGAATGACAAGTTCACTAATGGACAAAAGTGAAATAGAAAAATTTGTATTTTGGTGGATAATGCATGATTCTTATTAGGTGTGGATTTAAACATACAGAATAAGGTACATTTGATTTAGAAAAATCTTCTTGCACGTCATGCAGTTTCCTTTTCACTACCTTACAATGCAGTGATTGAATGCAAATTTATAGGGTCTATGTTTTTGACACCATTATTCGGGAAATTAACAGGAGATGAAATGTAGGACATTTTACATCCCCTTCAAGAACTGTAAGATAATGCACCATAAGAAACTGCAAATATTTTAAGACAAGAGTTCTGTTGCGTGCTGAAGATTTGCGTGGCTGCTTAGAAGACGGAGGTCGGCAATACGAGGAACTTCTTTTCAATAAGGCAAGTTGAATGCAGGGGAAACATGCACTGTATATTCCCGAAAAATGCATGTTGCCTATGAAGTAAAGCTCTACCGACATGTACCGTGCTAAGAAAAAAAAAATTAAAGAAAAATTTCGTGTATTTTGAGGATTATCAGATCAGAGTGGAAAAGACTGTGGCACCTATGGCACACACTGGGGGAAGAGAAATTCTTTGGGCGTTTTGGTGGAAGACATGAAAATATGTGACCATACGGAAGATATAGATACAGAGGAGTGTAAAATATTAGAATGGTCTTGAAATGAGTATTTTAGAAAGGCGTGAACTAGACTTATTTGGTTTAGAAAAGGAGACATCAGCGAAAACGGTAATTAACTTACGAGTTATTCAAAAATTGGAGAAATTCTTGCACAGATGAGTAAATATCAGCTTACGAATGATAAATGTTATTCGTAGACGTCATTAGGCAGTCAGTTGTTCCGGACGGTTTATAGACAAGTTTAGAAAGTATTTCAAACCCATTATTTCCAAAATCAATTTTCAAGTCGCTTTTAATAGACGTGCTACAGAATTATGTAGTTTCTCTCATCAACATTCAGCCTAAATTTTCTTTATTCATAACTAAATTTCTAAAGGTTTATAATTGTTTATAATTATATCTGCTAATCGATAATCTTTCTCTATAAAAACAAAGGTTTAGCAAATACAAACTCTTCGAATGAATAGGCGGAAAATACAGGTGTGTTATAATTCAATTACATATACGCCGCGTAGACACTGGTAGCGATAGTGTACCGATCTTCTAGGCCACAAAAAATCTTCCGAGAGGTGCGACATAGCTCTCATGCACATCAGAATAAAAGGAGAAAATTGTAAGGACAGAATTGTTAAATTTTATGTTCTGAGAATACTTACTATACAGACAACGTGCTCTAGTTTGCTCGAGCTACGGTTTCGGAGGAACCAAATGCCTCCTTCTGCATCCAGTAGCATTGCATACGAGCCTCCAGAACTTAGTGCTTGCTAAATTAACAGCAACATCAAAATCTTTTTAAATCTTTGAACTTCGAATTGCGTAAAATAGTATTTAATATGTCAGTAGAAATTTAAATTCATACAAACACAACATTTGAACACCGTTTTTCTTTTATTTATTTACTTCCCAACAAAATTTTTCGATCCTTCCATTCGACAATCATAGATAGAAAACATAAGTACATAAATGGAAAAGTATGCTATATCTGCCTGATAAAATACAAAAAATTAGATACAATTCCCAACAAAGGAATAATAAACACATAAAATATTTGTTTAAATTTCAATTTAAAATCCAAACATATCGTAGGTTTGAGAATAAATTAGTTTCCTGTTTATTATTACGTCAACATGTGACGGAACGAACCACACAGATGGCAATATTTGACGCGGCGATTTGCGTGGCTCATGCCATCCAGTTTCGTGGTTCATGCCGTCCAGTTTCGTGGTTTATGCCGTCGCATGTTGACGTACTTATATACAGGAACCCTCTTTATCCTCAAATATACGATATTTCTGGAATTTATTTGTACATTTCAATGAATATTTTATGTGTTTGTTATTCCTTCATTGAGAAAAGTAGCTAATTTATGCATTTTGTCAGGCAGAAAACGAAGAAGAGGCTTCTCCCATAACACAATTTCCCATTTACGTACTCATGTTTGCTACCTGATGAAGGTTGAATGGAACGATGGAAACACGTTGCAAGGAAGTCAATAAATTAGCGTACTGTGTTCAAGTGTTGTGTTTGTATGGCTTCAAATAGCTACTGATTAACCAGCACAACGAAATGATGTTGTCTAAATTAATGTCAGGCCTTATCTAAAAAAACACGGTGCGGCTCCGCAACACACAGCAATTAGTTGATGCTGTGTACGGAAATAGTCGGTGTTTACTGTGAGAATCAACGGAATATAAATATAATGGGTGAGCAGAATTCGCACTTTATCAACGTGAAAGCATGCCGTACTTACTGGGGCCACTGTGTTTAAAATGTTATGACCATCTTGATATTGATGCAGTTATTAGAACAGGTGAGCTGCAATGTAAAACTGTGAGTAACTTCCAGTGTTACGGAAGTGACACGTGTTATGCCGTGTTGATACATTTAGACCGACATTTATCAAGACACGGACGATGATGGATTGCGATCAGACATTCTGAGAGAACAAGGAAGCCGTACAAGATAGGCCTAGGTGAAGAACTACTGCTTTGCTTGCCGTCGGCCCTACAGTTCCTGTGTTGAACATCATGACGGTCTGTGGCCGACTCGGGTACGAATTCGATAGTTACCTGCTGTGAATCTCACCTTAGTTATTGGGCACTTGACCACGGTCTTCCTCACTCCCTGCAACCATGTGCCCGGATAGTGCCCTACATTAGGACTTGACCGAATTCTTCAATCATTTTAAGTTATTCAGTTATTCTACCATTCCACCCTACACTGTATGAATGACTGACGTCAACCTAAAATAAATCGCAGACACTTTTGAGCGTTACAATATTTGTTTCATTGTACTGTAATGAGCAGTTCATTTTCAATTAAATTCAAGTTGGAATCCTTGGAAGGACCCTTACGTACCCTGATGTTACAGGTGTGAGTGTTAGAACACTGGAGAAAGAGATACGATGTGTGAGAAGTGGGTAAGAAAAGGGGTAAGGGAGGACGCTGTTTTCTGTGTTGTGATAGAAATTTGCCGAATTGTTGGGGCACAACCGGATTCAGTCCTCTTGACGCCATGTGCGAAATGTGTAAAAACCTATGTCTGATATCCTTCTACACCTTCTTCTTATTTTCATAACACTTTTGCATCGTTTTCACGGCAAAGTAACAGTGTTAATATATACGCGCATCTAAGGAAATTAATTTTATCACCTTGAATCAAAAAAGTGCAATGCATAAAAAATAGGCACTTTTACGAAGGTTGACTTTTCTCGCGTTCACCTCTGCAAACTATTTCACCACTTCGAAGAAATCGAGATTTTGAGCGCTGCTGTTTTTAATGGAAAGTGTAACTACAGAAGCCGATCTCTTTTGAGATACTGATGAACTTAAATAATTTTTAATGATTTAAATTTTGGAAAAAAAAATCTTTTTAAGACCGGCGACGGTAAAGAAGATTGGTTAACAAAACATTTTAAAACAACCCTTGTGTTTGACTAGAAATCTTTCTGAATTTCTTTGTTAAATGTAAAATATTTAGTGGCCTTCGAATTTTAAATTTCTTTACAAGTCATTAAATATTATTTAGGATAGCTTTCGATATCTGCATTCGAACCAACTCTTAAAGCCAACTGAAGATCAAAACAGTGAATTAAAAATATTGTCTTTTCGGTAATTCGCTAATCTTTTAAAGAAAACATCAAAAGATAATGTGCTGATACAGCTGCTCGAATATTTCTGCAACTGACGTCACAGCAGTGTAGACTAACGTTCTGAATAGTTCAATTTAAATATTTTATCTGGTGTCATGACTGGCTTATCATTATTTCATATTAAACATGATCATTAGCACGCTGCTGCTAAAATATCTTTATAAACCATTTAGTTTGTATTGTTTTAGAAATTCACAACAACGTGCATTTTACCCCAGAAAACTCAATTTTGGCTTTACATAGATTTGTTGAAGATGCTAATTTTCAAATGGTTATTGAAACTAAAAACTGAGTCTCTCAAGTGCTGAGAAAGAGTAATAACTTTGAGAGGAGTGTTTGGATCCTCAACGAGAATGATAAGTGTATCAAAGCGTGTATCAAAATTCTGTTAAAAAGAAATAATCACTGGCAGTTTCGCCTTCCAAACCGTGTCGCTCTGTCGCGTTGAGGTAAAAAATTCTACACAGTTAGATACGAAGCTCCAGCTGTTGACTTCATTCATTCATTATTATTCAGCCCTTAGCCCGGTTTAGCAGGAACCAGAACCCAGTCAGGCGACCGGTATGGCTCTGGCACGCTGCATCCTGGGCAAGTTCATAGGGGTAGGTTGCCATTGCTTTCCCCCGCCTTTAGACGTTCCCACCTTCTCCGCTAGGTGCCTTCACGTCCAACGACGCGAGAGACCTCTAGCAGCGGAAGGTGGAAATCTTCGTGGGCGAGATATGTTCCGACAAATTTCGTCTAGAATCCGACTTTCACGTAATTCTAGAGATCTTTTACATGCCGCAAATCTCCGACATGGGACATACGGCTTTACTTCCCCTCCGAAGGAAGGCGTGCTGAGGATTTTTTCGCCCTTAAAAATCCGGCAGCTTCGGCCGGGTTTGAACCCGCGAACTTGGGTACTCTAGACTACCGAAGCCGATCTGTTGACTTATGTAGGAAATAAAGAAGAGTCCTCCTAAGACAACAAACGAAATGACCGTTTTAACAGACCATTGAGCCGTATCATACAGCGCAAGATTCAGATCTTCGCACCCACATGACAGAAAACGTCATTGTATTTTTATCTAAAATTCTACTTTACTCACCACTGTTATGCTCTTCGTGTTAGCTACATTGTCTCGCCCTTAAGGGATGAACGTCAAGGTAAATAGATTGGATATTCAAAGCTGATAAAAGAGAATGACATTTGAGCGCGTTTATACCATCATTCTTGTACCTTTAAGATTGATGCAAAATATTCCTTCGGAAATTTTATTTCTTTTAATTGCACTGATTCAAATTCCACAAGTCCGTCATATTAGAACCGTAGCGTTTTTATCTAGAGCAGACATTCCAGAACTTATGTAGTTTTAATTTAAGCAGTTTCAGAAAAAAAATTTAAAAGTTACAAAAGCGAATTAACAACATTTTTCAAATGTGCCGAATTTTTTCTTGGGGGAGTGAAAGAGGGATGTCAAGAAAGTGGCAGGAGAATAACACAGGCCGTGGTGCTGTCTTGCTGCGACCGAACAGCTTTCAGACAGTTGCCTTTTGGATTGCAGCTGGACTTCCTGCGATATTCATGTATAGCTGACTACTTGTATGCTCATTTCCGACATGCGCAAAATTCGACTTGTGCCGGATCTTCGGGACAGTAACCGTTGTGTAAGTCGGGCAGTATCTGTGACCAAAACCAATATTATTCATTCCTGTGTGGAGGAAAAGTCTGTCCATCTGTCCAGCCTCTGTGACATAGAGTCAGCGCTTAATCCTTGCACATTTTTCCGTACTGTGTGGGAGACTTTCACTTAAATATGTGCAATTTCTATCCCCAGCCAGTTTGGCACATAATAAAATCTACTTTATTGAAACCATAGCTCTAAATGTTCTTTTGCGTGCAGGCTGACACCTCAGTCAATACTGTGCCTAGGTTGCGGACTGGAACACTGCAGAAGGAGGATTAAGTTCCAGGAAGGAGTAAAGATTCTTTCTCTACTGGCTTCCAGCTGATAACTTATCTGTGTCGTGTTGAGCTTAAGGTAGCGTGTAGCTATAACTTCAGCCCTTCGTACGTCTTCAAAACGTGGTGTTTGTTTAAACACAGGCGCAAATTTTCTTATCGTAACCTTAATGAAACCTTACAAACAGACCACATGTAATTATGACACACTGTAAAGAATGCCGCATTTTTTTTTTTGTTCGGTTTTTGGTAAAAGGTTTCACATTTCGTTAATTGTTTTACTTAACGTAGCAAAACAGCGTGCATTGACACCATGTATTTTTTTTTACCGGGGTATACTTGGAGTCGCATGCGAGCATGCAGTTTTAAAACAGAGTGTACGTGGTGTAATTGAAATAGAAAGTTAAACGAGGGGTCCACAAAGTGTGTGGTAAATCCGACACTGTTTTATCACGTGAGTCAGATCTCACTGGCATCATGCTGCACAGAGCGACCTCTGCAATCAATCCATGCGAACCCCACACTATGCTACATGAGCTCATCAGAAAGGCAGATCGATACAATAAACAGCTACAAGCCTCCCGCCTGCCCGCCCGCCATATTATCAGCTGCTAGTTGGATAACAATATAACACGCGCCTGCCTGTTATATCCCTTGGACAAAGCGCTGTCTGCCGCTAACACGCGACTAGTGGCCGGAATTGCTGTCCTACAGTACGTGACAACCAGACGTGTCCCATGTCACCAGCATGCGGTGCTTAACGCTTTAGAACAAAGAAGGAACCGCAAGTACCATCTACTTTAGCGTTAAGAAACTCCATTTTGCCCACACAGGTCGTTTCTGTACTTCTTATAAGTGCGAAAATAAAATTTGTATAATGTTTTCGAGCATAAGCCGACAAAAGTAGAAGGGAGAAAAATATTACGAAGGATATTTTGTGTCAGAAAGTTTAGATTGAATTCGGCTCGACCCATACTTATGCCGTTTCGTCTGCAATGAGCTACCTCACTAACGTAGTGTGATCGTGATTGCGGCGCGGAACTGGCTTCATCTGATAGGTCTATAAGCGACTGGTTAATCGGTAAAGGTCACTGCATATATTTTCTTTATTTACATGTCATCTGTTAGGGAAATTACATTAATATCTGCGTTGTGAAATACACAGCACTGTTCCTGTCTGACGAGGGATGGACAAACCCTCAGCATGAATACTGAAGGAAAATTCAGAATTATAACTTACGAGATTCATCAGAGCAGTGAGTAGCGGTCGAGACAGCTCAGTCGGTAGACTACCTAAGCAGTGGGTGGTGGAAGAAAGAATCGTGTACGGGAGGGTTTCTGAGTGGGCTAAGATATTTTTCTTTTCTCTAGAGCGTGAAGACGGGTTCTAGGACTGTCGCAGCCTCTTAGCCAAAGCAATGCCACTCTTTCCGCGGCCTAAAGCGACTTTAGGGTAAAGCTGATAGTCCCTCCTCCATTTGTTTTAGGAGTGAAGGAACTGTGAAGCATAGCTCAATTCCACCATACCTCTTCATAGATGGAGACTAATTAAAGACAAGGTAAGTTTTACTTTTAACTTTACGGGGTAAACTGGCTATTAATATTACAGGCATCTGGAATAAGACACCTTGTAATTTGACAGGTAGGTACAAATATTTGGAGAGTGTTGCTTATATCTTCAGCTTTTTTATACTGAAGATGGGAGCAATATATTTCTCCGGACAGATACTCATCTGAAAGACCACAGAGCATTACGTCTCACACAAAATTTATCTGAAAATTAAAAAAAAAAAAGGTTCATAATTATGAAGCTGCATTGATTTGTCTGCTGTTGCAAGAACGCTACTGAATCGTAGGCCATCCGGGTCTCATTTAGCGTCTTACTAAAGGCACGTCGTTCAAAAATTAGTGTAACTTATTTATCTGTACCGAATGTTGCCGTCGTTAAATGTTTGTTTGATCCCCTCCTGATTCATGCCTCGTACCACACACAGATTACCCTCTCTGCCTACAAAGCCCTGAAACATTTAATAGGCTTCCACCTCTAATAATTCTTTACTTGCGCAAGATGTTTTTTGCCCTTTACGTCACTAAAAGTCCATTACCTTAAACAAAAACCATCAACCAGACTACATCAGCATCCAGACAGCCTATATTCACTTCTTATTCCCAAAAGTTTGTATTTTCTTATAATGATGTCTCCTATTCAGTTTGAGATTCATGTAACCGAGTAAATACCTTATTATTTACTATCAGGCCTATATAGCATATAATATGTTTTATTCTATTATATAGGCCTGTACCTACTATTGCTCTTCCCGTCATACAAAAGAGCAAAAGAACATTCGCGTGCTATTCCACGGCACCTTAATATAGTCTACTTAAGTGAGTACGTAATGACTCAGTCCCTCAGTACGATTTCCACAACTAACCCGTCAGTTGAGTTGTTCATGTAAACTATATTTTTGGTGAGTTAATATAAAATCACATTTTCACTGAATTCTCACGCCATGAATCTCAGCATTCTTAAGATACAACTTCAAATTATTGGCAAAGCACAATGCTGCAATGCCAACCGAAACACAGATACACCTTGACTGATTCATAACCGTTAGAATGCGTGCAGTCTGGCCTAAACATCGCCAAATATGAGAACAAACCCGGGAAAACATTTATGGAAAGGGTTTTACTATATAGAGAAGAAAACAGGAGGGGTTTTAATTTATTAAAGTCTATGTTATGTCTCTCTCACTCCGCTGTCATGGAAATATGTAGTTTTCACGTTGTGTTTCAGGGGGCATTTCTACTCGAAATTGTCCTATTTGAAGAATAAAGGTACAACTTAATTGATTGTTGTACTGAAGAGGGAAGGGCGAAGTGGACCATGCTCACAGAATGTGCGTGTAAGACAGGAATAAGAAAGACAAGTAAAAAAAAATGTTAAGGATCTAATTTTTAGTGAAATATTAAGAAATATTTTCTAATAATACAAAGCAACTGGTCAAAGAAACTCCAAAATCCTTGATTAGTTTATTTGCCACGGGACGCGGTGGAGTGCCAAACATTGTAGTGTCCATCAGAATGCTAGGTCTGCCCGCTACCGATAACTTATCAGTCGCCAGCGTGTCTCCACCTTCCTCATTCCAGTACAATATAATGTTATGATTTGCTCCGGTTTCCAGCGATCTATTAATTGGACAATGCCTATGTATTTATGCATATTTCATACATTTAATTTCCTCCCTTCCCCTCCACTATTTTCACTCGCGGGTGACTCGTAATTAAAAGTTATATGACATTGTTTGGAGCTGGTACATGAAGGATATTTCCGTCGAATTTATTATGAAGTTTAAAAGAATTATAACGATGGGTTATACAATAGAATTCAGTTATTGAGAATGTCTGTACATATAATTTTAAGACATTAAAATGCGTGCAGCCGTACCTCGACACCTCGACACGTCTTCAGACCCTGTCTGTTAGCACAGGAGTGAGTTAATTTACTTGTAAAGACAATATAATTACACCAAAAAGATATATGTACAATATACAGTAGTTTATATGAATGTCATACAAGATGCTGAAGCAAAGTAGTTGCTATAAGTACCACTTGCTATAATATAAAAGATCCCTACGTTTTCCCCGCACTGAGTATGTCTTTCGTGTGATTCTCATAACAAGTAATGAGCGACTATTGCTCTAAACAACGCTGATTATTTGCTTTTGAAATAGAAGGCAATGTGTTTGGTCTCTTTAAAAGGTAAAGTTACAAAGATGCGCCGTTAAATTTGTCACTCATGTGAGTGTGTGCCCGTGTGCAACAACTGCAGAACCATATTGAACGGCTTTTCCTGATATTAGGTACAGGGAAGCTTTCCTAAAACCTGTACAGTCAAAGTTTCTTTAAAACCGAAAAAAAAACCCTTCATGTTATGTGAAGACGTGATCAAGTCACGATATTGTTCGGCTGTTAGAGAAAACAACGCGCTTCATTTTCTTATTTAGAAGAGCTTATTCTGAGGTACTAGCGTCACAATAAATGGCAACAACTTGTCAGCTTATACTTTCTATTGATTACCTAAATATTCTTCTTCCTTCCTCCTTTTCTTTCTTCCTTCGTGCGAGCGTATTGGCGTAAATCGCTGAGAATTTATCTTACTAAAAGATAAAGTCAATGTGCCTAACTTCTCGCCCATTTTGATAAAGGTCAAATGAAGGGTGCTGCGTCATGAAATTGACGGTATGAACACGTTCCTGGGTGGGAGTACTTTCGTGTAAATTATGGTAATTTGGAATTCCCTTTCATTTTTACTTTTTTAAGGAGTAAAGGAATAAGCAAGACGTTTGAAATTGTGAATACTATGTTCCTAATTTCGTCCAAGTAAGCTCTTTCAGAAAAAACGTCCTGAAATCTGCCTCACTTAAGACAGACTTCCTACAACCTCGAATAATGATTATTCTTTTTTTTTAATATTTTGTTCCTTGCTGTTAAATTTGTCTTCGAGAGTTGATTTCGGTAATTTACATAGTACTGAAGCTCCTAGTAGATGAATTCCCTTGTCCCTAACGTCTATTGTAGCCCTCTTTATATTGTCCCTCTCCCATGTGTTATGTTTCTTTGGACCTACCTGTAAAGAAAAATAGGGTTTAGTGAAGAAACATACAAATTCTTCGGTGGACATTGTTTCGCACAATGCGAATTTAGGGCAACACTTAGAGGGCGTAATTGAGCACATATGTTATGTACTATGGTGGGCTCTTACTGGGTGAGCAAGGGAAAGAATTATTTAAGTGCATACAGCATCAGAACTAAACTATAGCATATTTAGAACTTACCGGTAGTATAAACTTATTTTTACTTAGTAACCGTTACATTATAAGTGCTCAATAAGTACTCCAAGAAGAGCAATGACTGTAAAACAGTGCACAACCTCTACCCGCGCTTCCTGTTGCTTGACTCCACACAAGATGTCGTGTACATCTGAAGGTACACTTTGCATCAGTCAGGGTTCGACTTCAGCATTCAATATCAACGGCACTTCAGTAGGCGAAATTTAAGCGTATGTGCGAAGATAGGCACAATTATTCTATTTTTAGTAAAATTTGTATGGAAAAATCAAACATCCATTTTTTGTGAAGTACACTTTCTCAACGCGGGCCGGTATAGCGAATTGCTACGGGCTGGACGGTTCAGGGATCGAATCCCGTTGAGGGCAAGATTTACCACACCCGCCCAGAAAGGCCCTGGAGTCCACCCAGCCTCCTACACAATGGGTACCGTGTCTTTCCCGGGGGTAAAACGGCAGGGACGTGGCGTTGACAGCCCACCCCATCTATCGCCGAGGTTGAAGAAAGAGTAGAGCTATACTTTTAATACCCCTCTGGGCCTTTGTAGCCTGTTCTAGGGTGAGCTCTTCCTTCAACAGGATGATTTCAATTAAACTTATCCGCACTTTGTGGGCTCGTTGAAGCGACACACAATGTGGTTATTCCTAAGGTGCATATAGAGTAACAGTGACGAAGATAAAGAGTTACTGTTCCTGAACGGCAAGACTGTGCGTTACAGACGGTTGAAGAACAAAGAAAGAAAGCTGGAATATCCTGCTCACTTAGTTTCCCCCGTCGGCCAATAAAGTAGAGCACTCATGTCTCGTGACCAAATTGTTCTCTCTCTGAACATTCCGCTTATAGTGCAAACAGCTGTATGGTTTGGTAGCCGTTATCGTCTAGTGGTTAGGACATTGCGTTGTGGCCGCAGTAACCCAGGTTCGAATTCTGGTCACGGCACTAAAAAGCTTCTTTTGATACGGTTTAAAACAAAAGTAATTTGTTTTTAAAACTTTTTTATTTTTCATCCTTTTCTTTGTTAATATTATAACTTTTTTATTCTGACAATGTGAATACCTGAATATTTTTAGTCCTCTATTGTTTATTTTAAGCACTTAATAGCAGGAGTAATATCTTGCCGCTCTGTTACGTAGGTATACAAACTTAGTCCATAGTGCAAAGTCCTTCAGCTAGTCACAAAATTGCCTGCCTTTCACGCAAGCCGAGATCTGATCGTCGTGTTTGTCAGAGCTTACCCTTACAATTAATGGCATGGCCTAACTTCCTACCTTCTACCAGTAACACAAAAACAGCTAAGTAATTGACTGAAATTATTTTTCTTCTCGGAATACCCATACCTACGGTAAATTTTAGACATATTTTCTCGTCTTTGACTCAAACACTGTGATATTTGAGGTTCTAAGAGTGGCATTGCTGAAGACTCAAGTCATCTTGGATGTGACGCTGTGTGAATGGTTTCCGACGTTTCGAAAGAACGTAATAATCTCCACTCGATCAGACATACAGTGTCACATCCTATAAGACCCCACTCCTCAAACCACAGAACCATTTCAGTAGACAAAAGGCTTGTAAATGGATTCTGTTCTGACTCAATTTATTCCACTTTACACTCCCACAAACACTTTTTCTAAGGCATGTCTTAATATTATGCTCTTAATTAGTTACTGTCTCACAAGAGGTCTCTGAGAATTTCCAAACTCCAAAATGTGGACAGGTCTTTTTTTTTTTTTTTTTTTTTTGCCTGCATGCCCCACCATCATCATTGACAAGCAATACCTGCGACTGAATAATAAAGGTAAAGGTAAAGTGCACCCTTGTACAGGCACTGAGGCTCTGTACAGGCCGTACGGCCCATAGGGGGCGTAGAGATATAGCTCTACTCTTTCATGACCATGGTACTAGAAGAATAATAAAGGCCGACGATAATTTCTCCCCACTATACCTTCCTGCATCCAAATTTTTCCGAAGTTCGCTCTCCACCTTCTTTGCTAACGTCCACCTTCAATACCCATTTACGAAGTAGACATTGATTTGCTTCGTGTAACAGCTCTGGCAAAGATAAGCCTGTGTTGGATGACGAAGGGCCAGCAAATCAGCAAACCAAAAATACTCAGCAGGATGTCAAGGAAAAAGTAAACCTGAAGAAGTAAAAAATTTGACATCTTATTAGTATTCTGCAACGTTAATTTGCATCAACACTTTAAAGCCCAGTACTAAATACGAGTGTAGGCATCACCTGCTGTAACGATAAGTGGTCTGTAGTCCGTCACCTGACGTCTACACGTGTTTCCAGCGTCCCTCACAACGAACAGTACTTAGCTACCTACACAACAATAGCGGTTGGTGTTTGAAACGGAGAAGCAGTATGCTTGCTGGAAGGCAAGAACGAAATTTTTTACAACTTCAGGTGTGAGGAGTTTAATACTGAAACATTGCTTGGCCCCTATATCTATGTACATAAAGTTGATGAGCGTGGTTTTTATACAGGCTCTTACTTCCACAACAGTAAAACTCTCCATATTACGAGCCCTGATTGCCAGTAATTGCATAGATACATGCATACTATATGGAGGATACATCCACTGCATAATGCCCCTCCCCACTCCACCGGGGGCAGAACCCCTTGTGATGTGATCCCGCCTGATGATTCAGCCGTCACGAAAGTAGCGCCTTAAACCAAAAGTGGGACATGTACCAGTAATTAATGGATATGATATTTTTAGGGTTTGTTGAACAAATTGGAGAGCTGAGAAATGTTTACAGAATCTTGGCAGGGAAGATTTTTTATTTTTGAGGAATAATTTGAAGGAATAGTAGGAGGTAAAGTTTTGTCCTCTCCCAAAGCTTAATTAAACTCCATTCAATGAAAACCTACATGACTCGGATGTATAGCTTAATAAACTCGTAACTTTGACACTAGATCGAAGTGAGTGATCAGTTTCATCTCCTGGCCGCTTTAGACCCAGAGAAAAATATCCAGAAAAATATCCCGTACCCATTGGATATGAGTCGGGGTGGACCCGAGATATAATCTGTACTTTCCCTGGAATAGCGTAATCCGTGTCCGTGCCGGATATCGAATTCCCATTCCTCGGTCTTCCATCCCGTATGAGTATTCCAGTCTCATCCATTGTGAGGTATGCCGGCTCCATACTGGATTCATTTTGGTTCACTGAACTATGTGTAACCCTGCCTTGTGTCGCTGTTGGACTGAGGCTCCTTTATGGAGTGTTTGAGGCAAACAATTGCTCCATGCAGTTAGCCCTGTGATGCATGATAGCAGTGTCGGACATTAGATCAATATCGCTCATTAAGGCAATTAACAGCCAGGACCAGAGCCCAGGGAGGGCTGAGAGAAGGGGGTTGCGCCCATCAAGAGCAACAAAACAAAGATGTATTGTTATGGTCTGTGAGGGATGTCAGAAGGGTTGTGCAGATGCAATTCGGAGAATAACTTTTCCTAAGTTGTTCAAAGATTATTTTTACTAATACGTAAATTTTGTTTTGTCGAAATACATATATTACATCGGATTCATTTATTTGTTTATTCATTCATTTACTGTACCGGAAATATGTTTTATCCCAGTAAACGACAGGGATCTTGAGTTTGATTCGCCTTCGTAATAGGCGGCACTGAGTTTTCTGAGAGGTGTTATTTGAAATTTTAACTTGCTTTCCTTCCTAAAAATGAACATATTATGCTTTTGAGATAAAATGCTATCTGTGCGCCTCCTTACTTCGACTTTTGAATTTGTCAATAGATTTTCATGAAAACCGGTAAGAATAATATGACTGGAGTACATTGCATACGTGTAGCATCACTTTCTCATTTCCTATAGTCAGTAATAACAAAATAGCAGAAGCGCACAGGAGTGCTGCTAGCGCTATTTAATCTGAGGTCGTGAAACGGCACATGGCAGCCGACTTTGGATTAGGTTACTGATGCAGGTCTTTTTGTTGAATGTGGAATAACAAAATAACAGTAGTAAAAACATTTTTTTTTATTTTTCGGTTTCCTGACTTCAACTAATGTACCAAGGAAGTTAGACGTGTAAAATTTGGTAAAGAGATGTGTTATAAAAATATATCTGTGCATGTGTGATGAGTAATGAGAAAGAAAGGACTGCTTTGTTTGTAGTCAACACGTGCAATATGGATGATTTTAATGTAACATTGCTCAAGAAGTAGGAAACACAGAAAAGAAATCTTATAAATAATCGAGTGAAAACACATCTACACTCAACAAGAAAATTTTCCGCTTGAGTAGAGAAGGTCACCTTCCACACAACTGGAGCAAGGTATCCAGTTAATCTCCACATCTCCGCCAATAAAAAGTACAACTTCTCTAACTCATTTCTTCCTGAAACTTTTTCATGGCACTCATATCAAGAACGTAGCGTGACTGTTTAACAATACTGTTATATAAAAAATTCTACACGTGGCTAGATTTCTGGGTGTAGTAACTTCCTCGTGGTTATGTTATGTATACACAAATGTATTAATTAATAATTGGACATCGCCACAAAAATGTTTCCTCTATCAAATGTCAGTTACACAAGAAGTTTACGGATGATAACCAAAATTTGATTGTGATGTTACAGGCCACTAGAAATGAAAATTCCTCCAAATAACACGGTGTAAGTTTAAGAGCTCAATCCCCGTTTGAAGTATTTTACAAAATTGTCCTCGATGTGTCTTTGTGACTGCAGCCCGAAGAGGGTTTATAAAGACTAACGAAAATGCCTTTGCGCTCTAACCACCAATTTTGATTTCTGAAACTAGATCAGGGTTACTCATTGACCCAGTTGACTGAGGCGTTGCGCTACAAGCCGGAAGATGGTGGACTGGATTTCCGAAGTGGTCACCGGATATTTCATTGACTTAATCCTTCCGGCCATAATATGTCCCTGGGGTTGACTCAGCCTCTAACAGAAATGAGTAACAGAAATATCTCCTGGGGTGGGGGGTGGGGGTGGGGGGGTTAATGCTGCCGGTGCTTAAGACAGACAATCTTGCCACTCTCATATGCCGATTGTTTAGATATCCTGGTAGCCTTAATCTCCTGGAGATCTAAGGGCCTGTCTACACCAATATGAGGATAGCTTTACCTTTACTAGATCACGGTTAGTTTTCGTCACTGGTGGCAAGACTTGGAAATTCGCACAGCAGGATTTCAAAACTTCATCGTGTTTCTTACCTTAATACGTTTAAATTTGCCATCTGTGTTTTAATTCATGAGAAATATTATGTTACCGGCCGGCTAGGACAACACGCAACAGAAGAACTCGTAACAGAACATATTGTCTTTAGGATATGACGCCGTGTAGTCTGATAAATATGTACCGACCTTTCAAAGGTTATTGCATCCTTCTTTTTTAGGATAGACAATATAGTCAACGCCATGAGAACTTCGAATTTAATAGAGACAGTAAGTACTTGTGCCTTCAGTGACGCTTCGAATAGTAGCGTAGTTTCCACGTGACAAGTCACTAATCAGTGCTCGTCATCAGACTATTCCAGGAGATCGTTAATGGTTTCTGTGTGTTTAACGAACGCCTACGAGTACGGGGAAACAGATGCGTTCCGAATGCATCAAAACTTGGCACTAAATCAATATAGCCGTTAACATTTCAACATACGGTGCGCATAACGCATTTACCAAACCATCGCCCTGCAGCCAAGGCAGGTACTTTTTAAACTGCTATGCAGTTGTTTCTAGGAAAATGTTTATTGTGGCTTGACACTTTTGTTCTTAAATGCTAAACTTTTTAATTACAGGTAGTTAATGCATGCAAACGAGTGATTTTATGTTGCCAAGGCGCTTTTTTTGACATTGTCTTCTGCAATTGACTTC
>Ga0268261_10000977_pt1 | contig 19188 bp, 14 predicted proteins | sample TergutNc150P1_FD_190353 | JGI IMG/M metagenome (GOLD analysis project Ga0268261, IMG submission 190353) | Nasutitermes corniger P1 segment gut microbial community from laboratory colony in Florida, USA - Nc150 P1 (SPAdes) (version 2) | ecosystem: Host-associated > Arthropoda: Insects >...
AGATGTATTTAAAAAAATGTTGAAAAGACTGACAAGTGTTCAGCAGAAGTTGTAGCAAAATGGTGAGATTAATATGTAATATATGTCAATGTTTCAATTGACACACTTCACTCTGTCAACAAAATATAATAACCGAAATACCAAATCAAGGATCTGGTAAAAGACATATAAGATACAGAAATGTTCTTACTCACCAAGCGTTGAAACAAGTTCAACCACATCATGAGGTCCATTCCCCTTCAAGCAATCTATTGCTTCAGCTATCTCCAGGGAATTGCCCACAGCTCTACCAATTGGAGTATCCATGCGTGTAAGCACAGCACGGGTTTGAACTTTAAACCCAGATGAAACTTTTATCTAGAAATCATTGAGTATTTTTTGTAAAAAAACTCTTATATTTGATACAACATTCTTTTATGTGTATACTGCAGTACAACATATTTGAGTTTGAGATACATGTGCTAAATTTGGTTCTGTCAAATAATTCATCATATATTTTCATTAAAAAAATTACACAATTTTACTTTTGTGTCCTTTATAAAAAGATATTTTTACAATTCTTGAATCAGTTCTCCTCTATAAAAATAACCAGTCATCTTATGAAAATATCTAAGAACCCATGACTTTTAATGTTTAAAACATTTAATAAAACACAATGTATAATAATTTTAAGAAGATACATCTCTAGTGTCAAATTACTTTCTGAGCCAACAGGTTAACTCACAAGCATTGAAGCCAAAGTGCGAGCCTTATCTTCATTTTGGAAAAACGCAGCACTCCCTACTTTGACATCCATTACCAGTGTCTTTGTTCCTTCTGCAACCTTTTTAGAAATAATGGATGCTGCAAAATCATAATCATTTATTTAGTATTCCAACAATACACCAAAGTGGATATAGAACTTGTCAAAAGACAACAACATACACAGTACAGAATGAGTCACTACAATAATATATATAATAATAGTTTGTGATTAAAATACAATAAAAAAATCAAATCAAGTTTATACAAAGAAATGTGATCAGCTCAGAATATACAATCAATGAGTACGTACATAATGTACTTAGACAGAAACTTAAAAATAAACCATGAGTACTAACTGAATGCCCATAGACAGAATCATAAATCAATGTACCACTATAATGAGGAATCTTGTAGTACAGTACATAATTCACAAATGAGGATAGTACTCTTCCATTGTACAGAAAGTACAAGTGTATAAAATTTTTTTTCAGTTCATGTTTAAACTTTTTTTGGTTATCAGCAACAATCAAAGTGAATGTGACAAATAATAAAATACATTAAAAGCTCAAGAACAGAAAGTTTAATAATCTTATAAATCATTTCACAAAAGACATCATTAATGTATAGAACTAGAATCCAGACCTAAATTATTGGCAATATATATATATATATATATATACACACACACACACACACACACACACACACACACACACACACAACACTATGCTCATAATTTTATATACTGTTTTGATCATGTGATGGCCTTTGAATGTGGAAAGTTTCAAGTTTAATCTGTGCAGTTTATGTTGTTGGCACAGTATGCATATTGTTGTGACTTGTCCATTGTTATGTAATGTGATTCTATGGATGCAAGTAAACACATATACAACTGAAGATCCTGTTCCATGCAATAGTGAAAGGAAATGAAGAACTTCCCTGCAAGTCCCATTACATGTCAAATAAAACTGTGCAACATTTCACATATGTGCTTCTAGTTGTAGTGGTTAGCACTCCTTTTTTGCACTCAGGATATTTCTAGATTCAATTTCATCACAAAACCAACTATCTTGAATTAAAATTTGCAAGGTTTCCTAAACTGGAAAAGTACCTTAAAACAAGCCATAGATCTTTCAGCATACCTCAAAAGCATCCTGATTTTCCTCACTTGACACTATATAATCTACACAATTCCTATAGAATCACTAAATAAAAGAGGAAACAAACAACCTTTGACATGGCTCTGTGACTCTCTGTACACTCTTTATATACTACCAAGTACATAAATTTTAATTTTTCTTATTGTGTTTGTGAGTTGCTTGGTTATAGAGATGATAGAATTCCTCAGCATTTCCTGCAAATTGCTAAGAAATTTAAAACACCAATAGGATACTATTCTAACATATAGAATGCACTGAATTAGACCTTGATTATGATAAATAGAAAGTGGTCTACTGATATTTTGAATGTGAATTGAACACGCAGAAATGTTGAATGTGCCCACTAATGGAGATATGGTTACTGTGCATGTTAATTTAAGAACAGTTCAGACAAAAGGGTTTTAATTCCAAAATGTATTGAGTCTGTAATTTTGTAATGATGGTGTGCTACTGGACTAGCATGCACATTGGACATTGTCTCCTGTCTCAATTTGGTTATGAAAAAGCAACATTATCGAGACTGATTCTCTCTCTATCATCAAGTACAAGTAGAAACCTATAAAGTTAGGCCATTAGAAGGAACAAGAGATTAAATGATGAGCTCCATATACAGAATGGAATTAAAGTCAGCATACAGGATTTAAAGCTTAACAGGACACAAGGTGTCACATGTTCCTGCAGTAATACTGTAAGGAATGAATGGTTCGAATGTAAAATTTGGAAATTTTAGTTGTACTTTGATATGACAAAGTCACTGAAAGCCAGGTATGAGAAAGTCTCAATCAGCAGTTCAGTGCACTGAAAAATATGCATGATTAGACAGGTTAGGGACTTCACGCTCTACATAAACCAGTGCAATCAGGTAATTGCCCTCACTCACTCACTGATACTCACTCATGTACTTGATCTATGTACTTTATACATCAAGATTTTACAAATGGAGAAGGCTCTTGGCATGATATCCAGAAAGAAGCAGTACTATGTGTACAGGACACGTTTAGCTTCTGATTGTACAAGGTAAGCTGTGCTGAATGTATTTAGAAATTTGTATTTCTTTGGTAACCTCCACAACAAGTTGAGCAATTTTTGGTTAACACTGATTGGTTAAATTTATTTGAGATCTAAATTCTAAATCCCTAACATGTACTGGGTTATACAGAGAAGGATAAGGCAACTATTTTGATTGACTATTAAACTTTAACCTTTTTACTTTAAATAGTAAACATATGAATAAACTGCTAAACTGTATAATAATTCCTAGACTAGCTTCGTAAATTAAATAGCTTTAGTAAACCAGATTTCATCAGTATAGTTAATGTCTACTCAGCAACCTCATTATAACGTCCTTGAGTACCTGGCAACCTAACTGCATAAACAGGATTAAACGCAAGTTTTGCTTTAGTTGGACTGTATGATATAAGTACTTTGTCAGTTTTCTACTTTCCAAATTTGAGTAAAACTGAATGGTGGCAACACTTTCAGCTTGTGGAGACCAATACAACGAAGTAAGTCACATAGTCTACAGTGTCTCATGAGTAGATACAGTTGAAGTCAAACTATCACCTCGGGAGGCATTACAGTACTTTTATAGAGGTAAAGGTTTCACTCTCCGAGAAGAAAATCCAGGCACAGATCTAAACAAATACTGAATTTAAATTCAACCAAATACAAGTCTGCATTAAACACCATGCTCTTGTCATCATAACTGTTTTGTCATTCGGAAAGGATCAATAATCAGTGATCGTGTATCTAGTAGGTCGTCCCACTATATGCCAACAAGAATGCATGTCCATCTCGTTTAAATCAGTATACTGTATTTGTATCTCCCACATGAGTTCTTTCAATATTTTGTATATGGATTATCTCAAAAATGGATTTTGAATCCTTGATTCTTAGGATATTTAGCAATTCTGCTTGAAATGTAGAGTTTTCATGCAGTCACTAAGACATGAATAATGACAATAAAAGGAACTGAAGTAAAACAATCCTAGATTATTTACAGAAGTTGAAGAAACTTATGAAAAACTCCCATCAGGAATGCTCTGTTCTTTGGCAATAATTCATAATATTTATCTCCTAAAACAAGCTATATGAATTATTGCCAAGATAACCCTATCTGGTTTACATTATAATATTCTGGATTGTGACAACATGATGCCTGGCAGGAGATCAACAACGTTTCACATAAACTTGTTGCCTACAAGTTAAGGACAGTATTATCAACTGCTCTGATAATACAGACATGTTCTTCTGCAATCCTGGTAAACATCTACCAGATTACACAGTGTCACAACCCAGAATACTATAACCCAGATTTTTACAGATGAGTCATCCATGCCAAACAAAAGAATTTTGTCACATGTTCGTGGCAGCTAGACTTTTTGATTTAGCAAAACAGGGTATAACCATAGGTTTTAATGACATAAGTAAAAGTACAAAGTATTTTATCTAATAAATCAGTGGTTCTCAAAACCAAAAACACCAAGTTTTGGCTGACACTGGCCATTTCCTCTTCATTATATGATACAAAACATCATACCTCCAAAACTAACGGAGTTATTTGGATAAACCTCATACATAATATACATAAGAAGCTAAAAGATATACACAAAACTCCGTTATTACCTTTCTGTAAAAACTTCAAACTTTATCTGGTTCAGCTTCAAGCAAGAACGTACACAAAACTCATGCAGCAAAGACTGTTCATTTAATGGTGTTGTGTAACACATGATGGGAAAAAATAATCACACACACATACGTACATGCATACGTATATACATACATACATACATACGTATGTACGTGCGTGCATGCGTGCGTACATACGTACGTACATACATACATACATACATACATACATACGTACATACATACATGCATGAGCGCATGCATGCATACATACATACATGTACATATACATATACATATACATGTACATATACATACACATATACATGTACATATACATATACATATACATGTACATATACATATGCATATACATGTACACATATACATATACATATGCATATACATACGCATACGCATACGCATATGCATATGCATACACATATATACATATACATATACATATACATATACATACACATACACATATACATATACATATACATATACATATACATATACATATACATATACATATACATATACACATACATATACATATACATTCACAGATCCATCATCTGCACAAGTCGGACTGAATGTGGAATTCGTCATGAAAAGAGCTAAATTGAATGCTCTATTTCTCTCAGTTTATAGAGGTTAAACATAATAATGAATACACATAGTAAAAAACTGACCTACAACAAGTGGTATGCTATCCACAGTAGCAGTGACATCCCTGCGCTTATACAGTTCTTTGTCACCAGGTGTCAAGGTCGTTGTTGGCCCTGCAATGAAGCAGCCTGCTGTCTCCAGTGCATACTTCATCTCTGTTTCTGATAACTGCACATGAAACCCTAAAACAAACCATTAGTCATTTATTTAAATAATTAAACCATTAATCTGTTTTATTAATCAGATACCCAAGGAGAAAAGCCTCAAAATTATTCAATCTCCGTTCACTTAAAATAAATAGCCCCAAAAAAAAACAAACTAATTCCAAGAAGCAAAGTCCTCTTTTGAGAAGCTAGACAAGAAAATTTTGTCATTTTTTTAAACCCACAGATTTATTCCTCCCGCCTACACCTAAATATCTTAACAGAAGAAACAAACTTTATGTATACAACAAACATGCCAGACTCCAGAATTTAAAGCAGAAAGAACCAATTCTTTTACAGTGGACATAAGTAGGTAATTGAAATAATGTAAATTTATAGTAGCATTCTTTACAAGTATAACTTAACATACATGGCTTTACTATCTTCAATTCATACTATTTTTCATACTGAACTATTGATTACACATCACTTCCATTTCATTCATCTTTATTTAGACATTAATACAGTACCTGGAATGCTTTCCAGTTTGTCCAGTGTACCACCTGTATGTTCCAAGCCTCTGCCTGATATCATAGGCACTTTGAAGCCACATGCTGCCAGGGAAGGGGCAAGAACCAAAGATATTTTGTCTCCACAGCCACCTGTACTGTGTTTGTCCACCAGAATGTCTTCCCACTCTGGGTTCCACTGAAGCTGGTCACCTAACAAAGGAAAATGGAGCATCAACAATGGCCACTACTAAGTGCAAAGTCATTTATTAATTCATTAATGGCAGTTACGACAGTAATTTTAATTGCTAGTGACAACAAAAATAAGTGTTTTCTGGACTGTGAAATTGTATAGTCGGGTAGAAGCATACTGATGTTTAAGAAGGGCCTGTCTTCAGAGTACAAAAATCAACCATGTGGGAAAAACGATGAAAAATAAAGGATAGGCAAGCACCCATGGGTGGACTCTTAGCTTAGTTCCTATGCTTTAATGCTTTGTCAGGCTTAACCCTTTAAACACCGAGTTAAATCCCATCTACCATTTGCTAGTATTATTAGGAGATTTAACGTTTATGGGTCCGTGCATCGTAAGTATATTCCAATATATATCCAACAAGATGCACGTTACACAGTTTATTTACATCTGAAAACTGCTCTACATGTTTCGGGTCGTACTTCCACCCATCATCAGGAGAACATACAACTGTATCTACAGCATCTGGTGTTTGTCACACCCTTACTGCTATGTGCCGCTATCGTGGAAGAGATGGAAATGGTTTGAGTGTGCTGTGGGTGGTATATGCTGTTACTGCTATCTACCGCTATCGTGGAAGAGTTGGAACCGGTTTAAGTGTGCTGTGGGAGGCATACCCCACCCACAGCACACTCAAACCAGTTCCAACTCTTCCGCAATAGCGGCAGATAGCAGTAAGGGTGTGACAAATACCAGATGCTGTAGATACAGTTGTATGTTCTCCTGATGATGGGTGGAAGTACCACCCAAAACATGTAGAGCAGTTTCCAGATATAAATAAACTGTGTAACGTTGCATCTTGTTGGATATACGAGTATACTGGAATACTATCAGGAGTTCACAATTCTCCACATTAGCAGGATAAGGGTTAATATAGGAAGAAGCAGTTACATTATATGTAACTGACATGCTTAACATATTACAATATTAAATTAGGTGATCTTATAAGTTCAAGATATACTAAATGCAAATAACTTGGTTAGGGGTTATGCAGTAAGGAACACAGTCCTTATAAACATGATAATCTATATGCAATAAACAAGAATTACTTTTCCATTTTCATTGGCACTACAAAACTTAAAGCAGAACTTCATTAATTGCTAGCAAACAGTATGTTAAATTAAAACAGCATTCCTATATTTGATAGTCACCTGAATGGACCATTGCTGCGGTGAGGCTCTCTGTCTCATTGTTTGTGAGGCCATTCAGATACATAGCCATTAACATGGCCCCTGTAATAAATTAATATACAATTTTATGTAAACATTTCTTTCCCAGAATCTTAACTTTAATACAGGCAACAAAGGTACCTATGTATAATGGCAAAATTTTGTTTGTCACTCTAAGGGAATAATATAGATATGGAGTTTACTTGAGATTGGATAGCTCAGGAGAATATTTGGAACTAAGAGAGAGGAAATAACAGGAGTATGGACAGCAACACAGCTGAAGAGCTCCAAATTTGTTCTTTTTAAGTAATGTTGTTGGATTGATAGAATAGATGGTCAATAAACACAAAACTGTAGTCACAAATCTAAAAAAAAGTCACTGCATAGAACTAGACACAGATGGGGTGATCATATCAAAATGGATCTTAAAGAAGTAGGGCATTGCAATGTGGACTGCATTCATCTAGTTTGGAATAGTGAACAATGAACCTAGCTGAGTAATTTAACATTCCAGCAGCCAATTCTCATGTCTCAGTCAACTCAATCCAAAGCAGTATTGAGCTACTGTGAATGTAATAATAAATGTTCTTTATCTGTAAAAGGTCTGTTCAATTACTGTTAGCTTTTCCAGGACTCTGTCCCATGGAATACATTACTTAAAAGTCATCAGTACTAGTTTGATACTCTTTACACTCTGAAAACAATGCCCTGTGGTTTGTAAAGCTACCCTTACCATCAAATGCTGCATTTGCAATGTAATGTAATGTAATGTAATTTATTTGCATTCCATAAATCCAAGTTATTTATTTATTTATTTATTTATTATGCATTCTGTTAACCCATACAAGGTCAGTACAACCCATAGGATATAGAACTTGTCATAATGCAAATATAATATAGACATACAATAATTATATCCTATATACATTCATAATAAATCCTACAAAACACAAGAATCAAAAGCACAGCATTCCCACTTCCCTCATACGTATATCACATTCTTGAATTTTCCCTTGACAGTAGAGGAGTAACAGTAACAACACAAGTCATTCAGTCACACATAATTAATTTGACAGTGTAATTACTATACTACATAACAATTCATTGAAGGTAATAAACATAAGCAATTTCAAGCATAGATTTTGAATAAAAGTCTTAAGAATAAAATAAATATTTAAAATTACATAAAAGTACCAAGATCTCTCGTAGAAATCCAGCCAAAATCAGGATACATCGCACTGGAATATTAAATTCACACTCTCCCCTTTAACCTTTAAGAACCGTGCGTCCTATATATAGGACGGGTGTACCGCTACCCTCTAGATGTTGCATTTCATATATTTTTTTCAACAAATATAAGTACCGAGCATTTTAAACATGCTGCACACTCTCCGTTTTTCTCTTCAAAATGTCGTTTATTTCATAATGCTACCTTTTTTTGGTTCCTGCATTATTCACATTTTACATACAAAGTGTGCAAAAATTTAAATGTAAAACTCCGGTGCCAAAAGGTTAAGTAACAGATATCATGGTCTTAGGCATAAATTTACATGATTAACAGTGTAACACCACCTTCCTTTTTTTAAATGTTCAATGCTTTGGTGGTCGGGGGTACACCAGAGAGTAACAAGTATTTATGTGAAAAATTATTCATGTAGGCTAATTAATTTTCAGAGTTTCTGTCAGTGTTGATTATGTTGAAAATATCTGTTTTTGAAATACTGAAAGTGACAGAAAGAATGGTACATAACAATACTACAGGAAAGTGGTTACCTCTTCAGGAAGGGTGCTTATGTTTTTGTGAAGCTATGAAAGTTTTATTAATCCTGACTAGGTTTAACATTACTAAATTTTAAACTTGAATTCCACATCTATTTCAGCCTTCGTAGTACAATCAAATTTAATAGATAATATCTTACCAGTTTGAGAGTCCTGTATATCGCCACTGACCACATTCTGGATAAAGAAATGTATCTCTGCTGATGTAAGTTCATCACCATTTCGTTTTTTTCTAAGCAATTCAGGGATGCTTATATCACCAGACATTCTTGTGTTTAATGATCAGATTCTATTGTAACCTGTAAACTAGTGATAAGTCCTGCTGTAAGTAGAAACTAAGTGTCACACAAGTTTAAAATTTTTAGGACTGTCTCTCGACACTTCTTTGACTTGGATGTATTGTGTTGGCGAACTAACACCTAGACTGAATAAGGCTTGTTATGCCATCAGATTGATTAAGCCATTTATGTCCCTAGATGTACTGAGAAGTACATATGTTTTGTATGTTCACTCAATTATATCTTATGGAATCATATTTTGGGAGAATTCATTCATTGTGAAGAAATATTTAAAACTCAGAAAAGAATAATTGGTATAATTATGAATTCAAGCACGAATGCCTCTTGTCAGAAACTATTCAAAGAATTAAATATCCTTCCAATTCTATCCCAATATGTATACTCAATACCTTTATTTTTTATTAAAAATAAAGACCAATTTCTGTTTAACTCAACACTAGGTAAACTTCCAATTTATACCTACCTTCAGCAAATTTGGCAATGTACCAATAGGGTGTTAATTACTCAGAAATTATGATCTACACTCATCTACCAACAGCCATTAAAGATTTATCTGGTGATAAGAATAAATTCAAACTAGCTCTAAAGAGATATCTTTTACATAATTTTTTTTTATAGTCTGGAGAAATATTTTAATACATAACTAAGTATGACATTAATTTTATTCATATTATTATTTATGCTTATTCTAATCTTAGTACTTATAATTAATTGTTAACATAGCTATCCTATGATATTACAACAAGGCACAACTTATGCTGAATGTACACTTACTTTATTTATTATGCTAAATGTATACATGACTATTTCCACATCTGTATACGATAAATGGAATGTGAAAAAAATGAAATAAAATTTTTAAAAATCTCAAAATAATATAGTAAAATTCCAGTCTAAATTGCTTTCTGCAGTTCTAATAAATCCCTACAGTTACTAAATTTATCAACAAATACAAATATTCTTTACTAATTTTTTTATTGCAAACACAACCACAAAGATTTTTCTTTTCCAGGCAGTCACATTTGAAAAATTCCTATAAAAATAAGATTATAAATAGCAATACAAATTTAACCTGATTTCAAAACACCAAGTTTTGCTGCTGGGCACTGTGAAAGGACAAGAGCAACTCTATTAAAACGCCTGCAACTGAAAGGAAGTCTATCCACTACAATTTACTTTTAGTTTGAAGATATCCGATTTAAGAATCCGGTGCCTTATCTTGTGTTTACATTGAAAAGATAAAGTAAGTAACAGAGGGCAGTAAGCATGCCACATCATAGATTTTCCAGTACACGGAAAACAATTATTTGAAAGAAATAATGATAATACACTGAAGTCAGTATAAGAATACCACAAAATATTGTAACATTTTTGAATACTCTTTCATGAACACTATAAAAAAAATTTTTTTTATGCTCCTCAACAACGTCCAATTCAATATTTCAAACTTCAATTTTTACTGTATTTGTATATTATAAAAATTATGATAAAACTAAAACTCCAGCCACCAAATTTTGAAAACCATCTAGCACTCATTTTGTCACACCAGAAATTCCAGGAAACCAATCCAACAGTGGATAAAACTAATAAAAAGTCTTTAATTCATATTTATAATGTTTTTTTAATTCCAGAATTTTTCCGGACATGTTGAAAATAGTGAAAGTAAACCCTCTTCATAAAAAAAGGAAGTAGACATGGTGTACAAAATTATAGACCAATATAAATGTTATTGTTTTTCTACAATATTAGTAAAATTAATTCTAACAGGTTAATAACTTTTGCAATAATAAACAATATAATAAAAAAGGCCCGAATGTTCTGTGGGAGATGAAATAAACTGAAACAACAACTCAGTCTTCTGTTGAAATTCTACAGGTGGCTTCAGATAGCGGTTTACATGCAATTGGAATATTTTCTGATTTCATAAAAGCAAGCATTGCCATAAATCATGACATATTACTGGATAAACTGGATTCTTTGCCATAAGGGGTTTCACAAACTTGTGTCTCAAAACATATTTGGCCCACTGAAAACAGCTGGTTGAAATAAACCAAACTGATCACAGATACTCTATACAGGATTATGATTATGACAAGTGAATGAATTAATGGTTACCAAAACTGACACCACAGCTACACTAAACAGTGTCATACAATCTTCCCTCTGGACTGTAGTCTTCTGGGTTGTGACCCATTGTAGTCTTCTAGGTGGGTACTGATATTTCAGAGAAACATATTGCCTAGTTTCAGTGTAGAAGTGGGTAAAAATGAATAGGAACCCTAAACACGTACTGTTGTAAAAACTGAAAACTTCTATCACTGTGACTTTAATCTTACTCAGAGAGTCACTTTATTCTTACATAATTGATGCCTTGCCACAAGACTTCTCAAGCAATTGACAGTTACTTAGCTCTTCAAGAAATATTCTACTATCTTTCTGGAATCCTAAAAGCACAAGAGTTCTTACAGAAGCCCAGCATTTAACCCATTATAGGCCATCTCAATCCAATCCATGCCCACATATCCAAACCTCCTGCCTTCTGCATTCATATTATTAGCCTACCTCAGCCTCCTGCCCTATATTGTCTCTTCACTTGATATTTTCCAACCTCAACTACATGTGTTTTCATAATTTTGCCCAGATGCACTTTATGTCTTGGAAATCTTATTTTTTCAGTTTGTCAACCTAAATATAATTCACATGGAACACTGTACAAAACTCCCCTTTATATAACTTCCTCCAGACTTTCGTTACTTATTTCTTAGATTAAAATATCTTATCTTACTTGGACTTCGTACTCAAACCTAGACAGCATTCCTTTGTCAAACATTCATATTTATGATACTTATCATAAAGCAAAGATGAAATGTGAAAAACAGCAAATGTACAAGTATTCCATACCAATCATCAACTGTCATATAGATGAGGCATATCAAACCGGCGGTAAGCGAGCTGCATGTGAAACTTTTGAATTCCTTTGGCATCCCGCCCAACTTTTCAAAACAAGCTGTAAGAGCTGCCCAAACATTACAATTTATAGAAAGAAACTTTCAATTCGATAACATCGTAAAATCTGTTATCAAATTCTGAAGAGTAAAATTTCTGTCCACACAATCCAACACAATATTGCGTGTCTGATTTGCACCCCCACCCCCCCAAAAAAAACCACCCCAAAAATTAATTCGACTTTTTTTGAGGGTGTAAAGTTGAGCGTCATTAGTAGAAATGTAAAAAATATGACACGTCAACGGCAAAATATAGAACTTACAAACTGTGCACATTAAAAGCAGCTTTAAAAATTAACAAGAGGTCTAAAAAAATATATCTGCAGTTCAAACGAGTTTTATATTGGCCAGTTTAATTGCAACAAACTCAAGAACAGTCACAGAAGAATAATTTTGTTGTTGTTGTCATTTAATTAGAACAGATAAAATCATCTGTCCGGAAAATGTACGAGAATTCGAGAACATAGACACGTACTCAGCTCATAAATATAGATGGAAACTTAATTACTAATCAACAATCAATTGCAAACTATTTTAATAACTACTTCTTAACAGTAGCTGAGAGAATAGCTAGTAACATTAAAAATGATAACATTTCATTAAATCATAACAATCCTATACATTGTCTTTATAAAGACTCTAAGCTCCCCTGTTCAAACATGAAAATAAAATATACAACACCCAAAGAAATAGAAAAAATTATTAAATTACTAAAATCCAAAAACTCTCATGGATATGATAGGATTCCTACGAAAATTCTAAAAGTAAGTATACCTTTCATTACATCTCCTTTAACATATGCATGTAACAAATCACTTTCATCAGGTATTTTTCCCTCCCAATTAAAATTTTCTGAAATAAAGCCCTTACATAAAAAAGCAGACAGAATGGATATAACGAATTTTAGACCTGTCTATTTACTTACATCCTTTTAAAAAATTCTGGAAAAAGTTATATATATGAGATTGTATCAACACATCAACAAAAATAATATATTAGCAACCAAACAGTATGGCTTCAGAAATAATTCCTCAACTGAAAAACCTCCTTCAAACTAATAAATGAAATATTACTAGCACTTAATAATAAATTAACAGTTGGTAGACTATTTTGTGACTTAGAAAAAGCATTCGACTCTGTAAATCATGATATACTATTGTCTAAATGTGAATTTTATGGATTCAGGGGGCAAAACCAATGCACTGCTACGATCATACCTCAGTGATAGATATCAGAGAGTACTAATAAATAATAGCTCTTCTAATACTACTACTTTTTCAGAATGGGGCAAAATAAAACAGTGTTCCTCAGGGTTCAATACTTGGTCCTTTGTTTTTTTTAATCTATATAAATGATCTTCCAAATATAATAGCTGACCCATCAAAACTGATTCTATTTGCAGATGACACAAGTATAATAATTACTAATCCTAGTCCCTCAAAATTTAAAGAAGATATTAACAATATAGTTGGTAATATAAATAACTGGTTCAGATGTAACTCATCATTAAATTCTGATGAAACTTACTTTTTACAATTTAGGCCTAAAAATAGTTACGAAATTGATATAAAAATAAGTTATCACAATAAACTGATTAAAGAGACTAAAAATACAAAATTTCTTGGATTAGATATAGATAGTTCCTTGTCATGGAAAAACCATATTGATCAAATGATGTTTAAACTAAGTAGAGCATGCTATGTAATTAGGTATGTTAAACATTTTATGTCCCAAGATATACTAAGGACAATTTACTTTTAATATTTTCATTCCATCCTGTCGTATGGCATAATTTTTTTGGGGTAATTCTGCATACAGTTCTAATATTTTTAAAATTCAAAATAGGATAATTAGAATAATTATGAATGCTAGAAACAGAGATTCTTGTCGTCAGTTATTCAAGAATCTAAAAATTTTACCATTAAAATCACAATATATTTTTTTCCCTTTTATTATTTGTTGCTGAAAATAGAGATTTATATGAATCGAATCCAGAAATTCATAATATTAACACTAGATTTAGTTCTGACTTACATAGTCCAACTGCAAACTTAACAACTTTCCAAAAAGATCCCTTTTATTTTGGAATTAAAGTTTTTAATCATCTTCCTACTAGCATCAAAAAGACATCTCATGACATAAACCAATTCAGATCCGTTTTAAAAAGTTTCCTTATTATAAATTCATTTTACTTGTTGGAGGAATATTTTGCTTGGAATTCCAGTAGAGATCTTGGCTTAGTGTAATTATTTTAAAAGTAAACATTTAAATATTTTTACATGTAACAACTCAATACTATTCTATATTACTTTTATTTTGAATTTTTAACTCTTAGGTATATTTATATAAACACATAAATCTAGATGTAGTGGCAAACTTAACTTCCATTAGGTCCTTAAATTTTGTATTGTTATTTACTACATTGTATTGTGTAGATGTTTATGTATTACAAGATGTGTTGTAAATTGTAATCTGTAATTGACGTGTCCAATATTACATATGTGACTAAATGGATGAACAAATAAACCAAACCAAACCAAACGTAAACATGATACATCAAATGAAGGAACATCCTAGACGACAGAGGCGGATGAAAGCACAGACTTAACTTCTCCAATGACCACAACAACGGCCTTTTGGGAAAAGACACTGAAAAAACACTCGGTAGTAAAATTCACGTTTTTATTTTACAGTACACCAGGAAACCCGTGTGGTAAAATAATGAGACTATGGCACAATTTATAAAGAGGTGCGTCAATCAGTAACTTTATTCATACCCGAGGATTCAATACCGACATTTCATTTATTTTCTTTTCTTCTCGACTTTGGCAGTGAACATGAAGATCTGTCATATTACACTGAAATACCTGCCTCAAGGTGTTAAAAGACGTTAGATGATTTTATAAGTAAAATTATGACACTTTTGGAAATCAAACAAGATATTAGGATAAAAAATATGATATGGTAACAAGTTCTCGAATTTTACTTAATATTGGAAAGCAACTAAACTAGTTAAATGTAAAATTACAAGGAAAGGGCACGTTAATAACACCATACGCATATAAAAATTTTGAAGATAAATCCTCTGCTCTCGAAAACGCAAATAGAAAATAAACATTTTTTATATTTAGAAACACGTAAATCACTTAATTTGCATCAGTCAAATCTACGGTTAAGTCATAACTCAAAAAAATACTGGAACACTGGAAATCGAATTTAAAAATTTATTTCAAGATTATAAGTTCTCTAAAATGAAATTTTTCATCCTCAGACCACCACATAATTTTGAAGTACATAGGCTGGGCGAATATATACAGATGGAACTACTAGCCCTGCAATATGATCGTTCTCAAAAAAAATTTGAGTGACACTAGTGTGAAAGGTTTTTATATAAACTTACCAGCACATCTACTTCTGAAAATTATTAACGCCTTGCGGTCAGGCCACGAGGAAACTCGTGATTGCTCTCCGATTCGTTGTTGACGGGTCACGAGTTTCTTCGTTTTCTTACTTGATGTCCTGCAAATGCGTTTGTCAGCTTGTCTGGCTCGCTTCTCGCTTCAAGGTTATCGACAGCTTAATGCAGGATGTTTGGTCTCAGGTTACAAATAAACAGACCGGTCCTGACCCCCTATTTTTGGAACCAGAAAGCTGCAACAAAGTGACCACTCATTCAGATGTTCTTTCTGTTTTCCTTCAGTTGCAATCATGGCTTTGAGTAGGAGTGTTCTGCAAGAGGACGATATTTTATTCTAGTTATATGCGGATACACGTTCTGATGTCTCTGATAGTGACAATGAAAGTTTGGACAGTGACAGTGACGTCCCACAACTAGTTCACGTAAACAATTGCGATCATCTACTGGTCCACTGACCCCCACAATTTTCACACCCATTTTTCCTCACATCTGTCAAGACAGTTTTTATAACATTGTCAGGTTAGCTCAGACATTGCTAGACAAAAATGTACGAGTCTGCGGCACTATGAGTGCTAACAGGGCCATTCCACGTGACCTTGAGGGGGAAGGCAAGCGCTTGAAAATAGAGAAGTCAGCGTTCCGGAAAAATGGTGACGTAATGGTGCAAGTATGGAACAAGACTTGTGCAAATAAGTACGATCCTTGAGGCAACAATTGCAAACACAGGGCGGAAAGACAGGAAAACAAATACGGAAATAAAGAAGCCATATGCTGTTGTCCAGTACAATAAATTCATGAAGGGCCTAGACAGGGCAAACCAGTAGCTCAGTTATTACTGATTTCTGAGGAAAACTGTAAAATGGTCGAAAAAAGTGGTACTGTATCTGCTAAACTGTGCTCTCTTCAACGCATTTTTTGTGTACAGGACACTATATACAAACAAAAAAGTAAAGTACCAGAACTTCCTGCACGTGGTAGGAAGGTCCTGGATATCAGAAGTCCAGGATCGAAATGGGTCTAATTCTGATGACCTTCAATTGCCAGAGAAGCAAACAACACCAGGGGGGCCTAAACAGGACCCGCCAGGCAGACTCTCCGGCGATTTCAGAATACACAAACTGGAAAAAATTTTTGGTGGCGGGGAGGGAAAAAAGAAGTATTCTACAAGACAGTGTCAAGTGTGTGCTGCACGTAAGAAGGAAGCGAAGTGAAACTAGATACATTTGTAAATTCTGCATTGTTCTGCTTCACAAATGGCCTTGTTTTGAGAAATACCATTCACTGACGAACTACTAGACTATCTACATGCAGTTTCTGCAGTCTGGGGTTCAGGAGCGTAATTTACCGTGTCAAAACGTAAGTAAGAGTATGTTATGGGGTTGAACATTCTAAGTGTTTAATACGTCGGGGAACTGGGGGTATTCAATTAAAAGACCATCCGGTCGGCAAGGTGATAAATTTGTTTGCCAAATATTTATGGCTTTTGATAGCACACATTTTGGTGACCTGTAGTATTTCATTCATGAAAAGAAATGACAGCTCAGGAAGATCATAATTAACATTTGTAATTAAATGATAATAACTAACACAAAATTTCAAACCTGACCAAATTAGCTAAGCAGAGATGCTAGGCGCCTGGAAAATGTTCACTTTAGATATAAGATGATAAAATAGTACCAAACTGGATTTGGATTTCCCCACAAAATCTCAAAATGGTCTTTCTTCAGCAATAGACAATATTTTTATGGACAAATCTAGAATGCAGTCATATGAGGTATTTCCTTTGTCAGATGCACTGTCTGACCACGAGGCTGAATGCATAATATTGAATAAACTTTTTCCTGAAACCAAAGTTAAGAATGGTAAACATGAAAATAAATGTAAAGTTAGACTAATTTTGAGTCAAACTGTAAGCTACTTTCAGGAACAACTATGGCAAGAATACTGGGAAAATGTTTTTTCTACTAAAGATGTAGGTAGCAGTTTTAACAAATTTTTAAATACATTTTAAATTATATTTGAAGCTAGTTTTCCCTATTTGTATTTGAGTAATGATGGAAACAAAGGTTGGATTACCCAGGGCAACAGGAAATCTTGTAAATGAAAAATAACTTTGTTCATCATTAGTAAAAATAGTGTTAACTTAATGATAAAATTATATTGTAAAAGCTACTCTTCCATTTTAAAGAGAGTGCATAGAGAAGAATATATATATTAAACACTTAATTGAAACAAAAGAAAATAAGACAAAAGCAATGTGGAATATTATTAATAAGGTAACAAGAAAGGCTGAGAAATCCAGTCACTTACCACACTCATTTAAAATGAATAATAAGGAAGTATCAATAGTAAAGTCAGCAGAGGCTTTTAATAATTATTTTTTGAGTATGGAGGATGATTTACAAATACAAATTGATAATGACATTTCACCGATTTCACTTTTAAAGAACACTTATCAAAATGACTTCTCACAGATGAATATAATTCCTGTAACAGAAGGAGAGATACAAAGTATAATATGTTCTTGAAAAGCAAAAGATTCAGGTGTGTATAATGGAGTTTCAACAAAGATACTAAAGATGTGTAATTCATTAATTAGTAAGCTTCTTTCTTACATTTGTAATAAATCTAATCAGACTGGTGTTTTTCTTGACCATCTTAAATATGCAATTGTAAAGCCTCTGTTTAAATATGGGGATAGGTCCAGTATATCAAATTACAGACATTATTTCTTTATTACCAGTTTTTTCAAAGATATTAGAAAAGACTATGTACAGTAGATTAAATCAGCAAATAAGTATGAATAATATACTAGTTATGGAACAGTATGGATGTAGGAAGGATTTGTCAACAGAACATGCAGCTTATACACTTATTAATGGAATACTTCAGGCTTGGAATAGTAAATTACAAGTTGTTGGAATTTTTTGCGACCTCACTAAGGCTCTTGACTGTGTAAATCATGATATATTAATAGAAACGTTAAAATATTATGGGGTTAATGAAACATGTATTGATTGGATTAAGTCCTGTTTATACCACAGAAGACAAAGAGTTGACATCAATGTTAATAATGTTCAAAATTATTCCTCTACATGGGAAATATTAAAGCAAGGAGTTCCACGTGGATCAGTTTTGGGGCCTCTGCTTTTTATTACTTATATAAATGATATGCCAAGGCACATCAACCGTTTTACCAATGTTGTATTATTTGCAGATGGTACTAGTATTTTTAATTACAGAAAAAATTATGAAAATCTCAACCAAAAGATTAGGCTTACTTTAGATTGTAGCAGCAGATGGTTTAAGGCAAATCAATTAGTTCTTAATTTCATGAAAACAAACATAATTAAATTTTCTCCTTCACATTTCCTTCAGTCACAGATGATAAATGAACATATTAATA
>Ga0268261_10000978_pt1 | contig 19188 bp, 15 predicted proteins | sample TergutNc150P1_FD_190353 | JGI IMG/M metagenome (GOLD analysis project Ga0268261, IMG submission 190353) | Nasutitermes corniger P1 segment gut microbial community from laboratory colony in Florida, USA - Nc150 P1 (SPAdes) (version 2) | ecosystem: Host-associated > Arthropoda: Insects >...
TATACACCACCAAGCAATCCAACTAAAGTAAATTATTCATTTGTGAATTGGTTTAATGCAAGTGATGTTGATAGTAATGGTAATGTGATTAATAATGCATCACCATTTAGTTCAAGTAATTTATTAATAGCAGATACAAATATTGTTGCGGTATGGCAATCACAAGATCCAGTGACTTTAACATTTAATACAAATGGTGGTAGTCCTGCAGCTCCTAACCAAACCATTAAATATGGTACACTAGCAACTTCACCTATAGTAACTTTACCTGGCTATGAATTTGTAGGATGGTTTGCACCAAGTGCAACACAACCATTTATCTTCTCAAAACCAGTAACTGCTTCAGTTGCATTAACTGCCCAATGGCAAGACAATAAAGGTAACTTGATTAGTATGTCTAATCCTACAGATACAAGTGGTGATTCTGATGATAACGCGATTAGAGTCGCAGTTACCTTTGATTTAAACGGTGGGCAATTTACTGATAATACAGTAAATCCAACTAAGGTATTATATAGTGCTAGCGTGAGTCAACCAAGTAATCCAATTATGCCTGGATTTAGATTTGGTGGATGGAACTTTGTATCTGGAACAACCAATCCAGTATCTACTGTTTCAAGTCAATATGTATTCTCGAATCAAGTACTAAGTGATACGACTTTACAAGCAGTATGGTTAGATAAATACAATAAACCTATAACTGCTACTAATCCAGCTGATACAAGTCTGGATACAGATGGTAAACCAACAGAAAGTAACAATGCGATTTATGTTACTGTAACAACTGATTTAGGTGATGGAACTACTCCAACAACACAATCGGTATTGTTGAATGGTACGCTTACTCAACCAACTACGCCAACTAGAGCGGGTTATAAATTCAATGGTTGGCAAGCATCTATTAATGCAACTACTTCTGCATGGACCAATTGGTCTACACCAATTGGACAGGATATGACATTGACTGCCCAGTGGCAAGCAATGCCAGCGATTACTGTATCATTTAATGCTTTAGGTGGTAGTCCAACACCAAGTAGTGCTGATGTAGTATACAATTCATTATTAACCAAACCAAGTGATCCTACTTATATTAACAATGGTGTAGGGTATCAATTACTAGGATGGACAAGAGATTCTAGTGGAAGTACAAGTGCAACCTTGTTTGATTTTGGGCAACCTGTTACTGATACTTCAAACTTTACATTGTATGCGGTATGGCAACAACAAAGTTCAATACCTGTAACAATAAATAGTAAAAATTCTAATGGAACTAATTCTACTACGACAACAACAATCCCATATTCTAGTGTGGTACCAACACAAGCTAATCCTGTGATACCAGGTTATGTCTTTAACAATTGGACTTTAACAGATTCTAATGGTAATACCTTACCTATTAATAACCCAGTTACTGATACAAATGGAGTAACTTTAACAGCTAATTTTACGCAAGTAACAAGTCCTTTAACTGTAACACTTGATCCTAATGGTGGTACATTCTCAGATAATACGACTGTTAATAAAGTATTTGATGTGATAGTAAACACAAGTTTCTTAAAAAGTAATTCTATACCAAGTGTTAGTAAACCAGGTTATACTAGTCAGTGGTTTGTAGTAAATGGTGATGATTCTTTAGCTAGTACACCATATGATTTCTCTAGTCTAGTAACTAGTAATGTTACGGTTAGAGTGGTATGGACTGCAAACAATGCCTTAGTCGTAAGCTTTAATGGTAATAGTGGAACACTAGCAAGTAATACAAACAATATTACAGTTACTTATGGTTCTACTTATCCAACAGATACTTGGCCATCAAATCCAACCAGAAATGGTTATACCTTTGATGGATGGAATACGCTACAAGATGGAAGTGGTACGACTATTACAAGTGGATCTACTGTAAGTATTGTTAACAACACAGAGTTATTTGCTCAGTGGACACCAGCAATCATTACCTTAACCTTTGATCCTAACAATGGAACATTAAGTGGTAACCAAACAACTTTAAATGTTACTTATGGTAATAAGTATCCAGCTTTATTAAATGCTACTAGAACTGGTTATACCTTTAAAGAGTGGAATACAAAAGCTGGTGGTACTGGTACAAGTATTGCTCAAGGTGATACTGTTGCTTTAGATACCATTACGACTGTCTATGCGATATGGACACCGGTTCAATCAACATTAACCTTAAATACCAATGGTGGGTCTTTACCAAGTGGAGTAAGTACGACACAAACTGTAACGTTTGGAACAAGCTCAACTTTACCACAAGCTAGTTTAAATGGTAATACCTTTACCGGTTGGCAAGTAAGTAATGCGGATGGGTCTACAACAACCTTAAAAGCAGGAGATACAATTAATGTAACGACCAACCAAACAGCAACCGCAGTCTATACACCATATCAATTTAAGTTAGTCTTAAATGCTAATGGTGGAAATGTTGGTTCTGTAAGTGGTGGTACCTTAGCCTTTGGAAGTGCTTATTCAAGTGCAGTAGGTGGAAGCTTACCAACACCAACTAAGACGAATAATACGTTTGGAGGATGGTTTAGCACGTCTACTTTAGCTAGTGATTCACTAGTAAACGATGCAAGTGTGTTTAATCCGAATCCTTCACCAGCAAACAATTCAACCATTACATTGTATGCGAAATGGAATGCGGACATGCAGTCTATTACAGTAACAGAAAATGGAAGTTCAGAAGTCATTCAAGTACCAGTTGGTCAAGCCTTTGGTAGCAATTTACCAACACCAACCAATAGGGTAGGTTATACCTTTAAAGGATGGAATACGAGTCCTAATGGTACTGGATCACCTATCAAAGCGAATACGATCGTCGATGCGACCTCTAGCTTTGGTATGTATGCGATCTATGAAGCAAATGCCCATACCATCACCTTAAATTCTAATGGTGGTAGCAGTGTTAGTCCAAGTACATTTAATGCGACATTTGATTCACCAATTGGTGCTCATTTCGCAACAAGTGGTAACACGTATGGTCCATTACCTACACCAAGTAGAACAGGTTATAACTTTGTTGGATGGTTTGATACCAATGCAACAAGCGGTGGTAATGATTATACTGATGGTTCTAGATTATTTGAAACAGACGCCAATATGACATTGTATGCTAGATGGCAAGCAAGAACCAACATTCAAGTTACCTTAGATCCAAATGGTGGTACTTTAGCTAATGGAACAGCTTCTACAGTAAATGTTACCTATGATTCTACTTATGGTAGTGCCATACCATCAGACCCAACAAGAGATCACTATACATTCAAAGGATGGTTTACTGCTCCTACAGGTGGAACACAAGTTACTTCATCTACAAGAGTCAACAATGCTTTAGATCATACATTATATGCACAATGGCAAATCATTACTTATCCAGTTATCTTTAACGAAGAAGGACAAGTTACTTCTAATCCAACACAAACAGGGCAAGTAACCAGTGTACCTAATAAAACAGTCGGTTCTGGTCATACAGTACCAACACCTAATGATCCATTAAAAGTAGGTTCTAGTTTTGTTGGTTGGTCTACAAATAAAGATGCGGGCTATGTTCCAGTCAACGATTCTGATGGTAATGTACCAGGTAGTCCTAATTGGGAACCAACCTTTGCGATTGACCCAGCAAGTTCTGAGTTTGATTTCGATGCACCGATTACAGGTCCAGTTACATTGTATGCAATCTGGGCTGATATGATTGATGTCAATGTCATTGTTGATGTGGTCATCAGTGGTGTAACACCAGATCGTATTACTGTACCTTATCATGCTTATGTACCTACTTTACCAACACCGATTAAACCAGGTTATGAGTTTGTAGGATGGTATTATGATCCAACACAAGCAACACCTGCGGTATCTAGAACTGTACAAGAAAGCCATAGTATTGATATACAAGGATTATCTTCAACTATCACTGCATTTGGTCAAGGAGATATCAAACCATGGAACTTCAATACACGTGTGTATCAAAACATTACGATCTTTGCTCAATATGAACCAAAAGCCAATGTCACCATTACATTTGATACGGGTGGAGGAAGCCATATTGATACGCAAAGTGTTTTATACAACGATGTGATTAGCCAACCAAGCAACCCAACCAGAAGTGGTTATGAGTTTGTTGGATGGTATCATGGTAATAATCCATGGAACTTTAATAACAGGGTAACCAATGACTTAACCTTAACTGCTCATTGGAAACGTGTCAATGATTCTAATAACAATAACAACAATAACAACGATCATAACAATGATAAAAATCATAACAATGACAACAATCATAACAATGATAAAAATCATAACAATGACAACAACCATCAACCTGGAGGCAATATTCCTACAACAGGACAAGAGGCCAACCATATGTTTCTTGCAATGGCATTGAGTGTGTTAAGTGTATTGGTATTGTTAAAAAGAAAAAGAATACGTTAATAAAGTGAAACAACAAGCCTGATACTTTTATGGTATCAGGTTTTTGTTTTGTGTTAAAAAGTTTTATTTCTTACAAGAATTATTTATTATATGTAAACTTTTATAAAAAAAATTAATAAACTTATAAAAAAATATACTTATCACTTGTATAAATTAAATTATGTGTATACAATGTGAATCATAATAAAAAATTTGGAGGAATTAAAAATGAAGAGTAAAGAAATTCGAATGCCCAAGTTATGGGAAGCATTATTGTCGTTTGGTTTTTTAATTGCGATTGCTGCAGTAGCCATTCTTAGGTATGAAACAAGTGTCCATGTACCAATGATCTTTGGTGCAGCCTTTGCGGCAGCTATGGCTGTAAGACTTGGTTATTCTTGGAAGCAAATTGAAACCAGTATGTTTGATGGTGTAAGAAGTGCCTTACCAGCAGTCGTTATCTTAGTACTAGTTGGTGCATTGATTGGTATCTGGATTTTAGCAGGTGTTGTACCATCAATGATCTATTACGGATTACACATTATTAACCCAGCCTTCTTCTTAGTAACAGCTTTATTGGTATGTTCAATCACATCATTAGCAACTGGTACTTCTTGGGGAACTGCAGGAACTGTTGGGGTTGCCTTCATGGGAATCGCAGCTGGTATGGATATCCCATTAGGGGTTGCGGCTGGTGCGGTTGTATCAGGCGCTTACTTTGGAGATAAATTATCACCATTATCAGATACAACAGTTATGTCATCATCAATTGCCGGTGTAGATACTATTGCTCATATTAAGCATATGTCTAAAAATACAATTGTTGCTTATATCATTACAGTGGTTGGATTCTTATTCTTAGGAATGAGATACAGTGGATCTGCTGATTCAGAAACAATTATGGCTTTACAATCAGGTATTTTAGAACACTTCAATGTTTCTCCAATTTTACTTTTACCACCAGTTATCGTAATTGTAACCATCGCTTTAAAAGCACCAGCATTGGTTGGAATCTTTGCTGGATTGGTTGCAGGTATTGTAATGGCTATGTCAATGCAAGGTGTTGATATCGGAAGAATCTTCAGTGTTGGTTACTCAGGATTTAGATTAGAATCAGACATCTTTGAATTAACAAGATTATTCAATCGTGGTGGAATGACCAGTGTTGGATATGCTATCTTCATGATTATCCCAGCAATGTGTTTTGGTGGTATCATGGAATTAACCAAACAACTTGAAGTTATTGTTGATGGTATCCTATTAAAATTAGCAAAAGGAACCACTTCATTAATGGCAACTTCAGCAGCAACCACTTTCTTAATCAACGTGGCTACAGCTGAACAATACATGGCTGTTATTTTACCAAACAAAATGTTTGCGAAATCATTTAGAGATAGAGATTTACATCCAAAAATGTTGTCGTCATCAACCGATACAACTGGAACATTAACCTCAGCTCTAGTACCATGGAACACATGTGGTGCATTCATGATGTCAGTATTAGGTGTCTCTGCCTTTGCTTACGCACCATACGCATTGTTTAACATTCTTGCACCATTAACCTTAATTGGTATGGCTGCAATCGGTAAGATGAAAGTCAAGATCAGTGATGATGTGAACTCATTATCAGATACAGAAAGAGCACACTACGATGCTAAGTTAGAAAGCCTATCATTACAAGGTGCTGCTGGAGAATAAAAGTTTAACTCTCGAAAGAGAGTTTTCTTTTATCTTATTAAGAAATTTAATAGAACTATAACAAAATATTCACATTATTTGAACAATCTTTCTCTTATGTATACAATTAAGGTATATTTCAAATTGAGGGAGGAAAAAAAAATGAAGAGTAAAGAAATACGCATGCCCAAATTATGGGAAGCACTCTTATCGTTTGGTGTTATGGTAGCCATTGCGGTTACCGCTATTTTAATCTATGATGTACCAGTCCATGTTGGATTGATCATCGTTGCTGCATTCACAGCCATGATGGGTGTCAGACTTGGTTATTCATGGAAACAAATTGAAACCAGTATGTATGATGGGGTTAGAGCTGCTTTACCAGCAGTGGTTATCCTGGTATTGGTTGGTGCCTTAATCGGTGTATGGATACTAGCAGGTATTGTTCCATCGATGGTTTATTACGGTTTACAAATCATCAATCCACAATTCTTCTTAGTGACAGCACTACTGGTTTGTTCAGTTACATCTTTAGCTACTGGTACCTCTTGGGGTACAGCAGGAACGGTTGGTGTTGCCTTTATGGGCATTGCGGCTGGTATGGATATTCCTTTAGGAATGGCAGCAGGTGCGGTTGTATCAGGTGCTTACTTTGGAGATAAGTTATCACCATTATCAGATACGACAGTTATGTCAGCATCTATCGCTGGGTTAGACCCGATTGCCCATATCAAACATATGGCTAAAAATACGGTTGTTGCTTACATTATTACAGTTATCGCATTCTTTGTCTTAGGATTAAGATTCTCAGGTGGTGCAGACTACTACACCATTGAAACCATTACCCAAGGTTTAAGATACCACTTTGTTATCAGTCCAGTCTTACTGTTACCACCAGTCATTGTTGTTGTTTCAATCGCTTTGAAAGCACCAGCATTGGTCGGTGTCTTCGCTGGATTTGTAGCAGGTGCCATCGCAGCCATCTTAGTTCAAGGGGCTGACTTTGGACAAGTCTTAAGTGTTGGTTACTCAGGCTTTAGATTAGACTCAGATGTGGTTGCCTTAACCAGATTGCTTAATCGTGGCGGTATCACCAGTGTAGGATTTGCAATCTTCATGATTATCCCAGCTATGTGTTTTGGTGGTATCATGGAATTAACCAAACAACTAGATATCATTGTTGAAAACTTATTGCTTAAACTTGCAAAAGGTACCACTTCATTACTAAGTGTGACCGCTTTAACAACATTCATTATGAATGTCATTACCGCTTCACAATACATGTCTGTTATTTTACCTAGTAAAATGTTTGCCAAGTCATATAGAGAAAGAGATTTCCATCCTAAGATGTTATCGGTTAGTGTGGATACTACAGGTACCTTAACCAGTGCCTTAATACCATGGAATGCTTGTGGTGCATTCATGATCTCTGTTCTAGGTGTTTCTGCTTTTGAATACGCACCATTTGCTTTCTTCAACATCCTAGCACCATTGACTCTAATTGTCATGTCTGCTTTTGGTAAAATGAAAGTTAGAATTGCAGATGATGTCTCTTCTTTATCAGACACAGAAAGAGCCCATTATGATGATAAGTTAGAAAACTTATCATTACAAGGTGCAGCTGGAGAATAAGTTATCTTAATTGTCCAAAACTCTCGAAAGAGAGTTTTTTCTTTTAGATAGATAAAAGTTTACAAATTTACGACTATTACAAGAAATTTAAGACTAAAATATGGTATACTTAAAAGACTAGTTAAAAGGGGTGGCAGCTTTGATAAACCGAAGATTAGAAGAAAAAAAAGTGATACGTGACAATATTCATGGAAATATTTTAATTGAATATAAAGTCATCATGGATTTGATCAACACAGATATCTTTCAAAGACTACGACGTATCAGACAACTAGGTGGTACCTTTATTGTCTTTCCTACCTCAGAACATTCAAGGTTTACCCACTCATTAGGTGTCTATGCGATCGTTAGAAAAATACTACATGAAGTGGATGATTTAAAGGCCAATCTAAGTGAAAGAGAAAAGATTGTTGGTATGATTGCTGGTTTGTTACATGATATTGGACATGGACCACTCTCTCATGCTTTTGAAGAAGTCTTCCATACCAACCATGAAAACATGACCATCAAAATGATCCTTGAAGATACTTCTATTACCCAGGTTTTAAATTCATATGAAAAAAATCTTGCCAGTGAAGTCGCTTCTGTTATATCAAAGAAACATCCCAATCCACTCTTGATTCAATTGGTATCTAGTCAAGTGGATGCTGATCGTATGGATTATTTACTAAGAGATGCTTACAACTGTGGGGTTTCTTATGGTAACTTCGATTTGGAAAGATTGTTAAAATCCATGCGTGTCTTAGACAATAAGATCGTCTTTAAAGAAAGTGGCGTACACGCCATAGAAGATTATATCTTTGCACGATACCACATGTATTGGCAAGTGTATTTACATCCAGCAGCAAACGCATATGAAATCATCTATGCCAAAGTCATGCATCGTTACAAACAATTAGAACAAGACAAGTACCCATTCAAAATTGATACGACCATTTTAAAACCCTTGTTGTCTAATCAAGTAGGGGTTGTTGATTACTTGAAGTTAGATGATAGTGTGATTAATTATTTCATTAGTCAATTCCAATACGAAGAAGATGAAATACTATCTGATTTAGCCAATTGTTTTGTTAATCGTAAGTTGTTTAAATACATCGATTGTGAGCCAGATAAGGCCAAAGAGATTATTCAAACATGTGAGATTGATGCTTTAAAACAAACCTACTATTTTGAAATAAGAGAAGTTTCTTCATCTTTCTATAAGTACTATGGTCATTTGAATACCCAAGCCATTATTGTTAAAACAAAAGATGATCAATTACAAGAGTTGTACAATGCATCACCTTTGGTTAATGCGATTGTTCAATCTGCAAAGAAAAAAACAGAAACCAAGTTGTATTATGATAGAGCCTATAAAGATAAGGTAAAGGGTGTTTAAGATGCAAGATGTATGGGTCAAATTAAACAGTCAATTCCAACAAGATGGGCATAAAGATACGATTAATTATAAGGTGGAGGGTAAGTTGTTAAGAAGTGGTCGATACAGCATCCTTTCTTATCAAGAACCCAATGTAGAAGATGATTCTTTTATTAAGGTAACCATTAAGTTTAATCAAGAGGAAGTCATCTTGTTAAAAGAAGGCAATATTACCCAAGAGTTAAACTTTAAAAAAGTAAATGCTTATGGTATTTATGAAGTATCTGGTTTTAACTTTAAATTAGATATTAAAGTAGATAAGCTATTGGTAGAAGAAAACAGTATTTTTTTAGAATATGAATTATTTGTTGAAAAGAGTCCAAGTGGACATTTTCAAATTAAGATAGAGATTGGAGAGTTATAAGTGAACAATGTAGAGAATTCTTTAAAAGAAGCCTTTTATCAAGCGATAAAAAAGATTGATGAAAGCATTGAATTGAATCAAGATGAGATTGTCATTGAAATACCAAAAGATACATCTAAAGGTGATTATGCGACCAATGTTGCAATGAAGTATGCGAAGGTATTGAAAAACAATCCACAAAATGTTGCGAAAATGATTATTGAGAATATTGATATGAGTAGTGCTAATATACAATCATTGGACGTAGCAGGTCCTGGTTTTATCAATATCAGTATGGATAAAGAAAGTCTTGCTAATATATTGGTTGAGATTGTTAAACAAGGTAAAGACTATGGCCAATGGCCACAAGAAGATGATTTGGTTTACAATGTCGAGTATGTATCGGCCAATCCAACAGGGGACTTACATTTAGGACATGCTAGACAAGCATCACTGGGTGATTCGATTACACGTATTTATAAAAAAGCAGGTTACAATGTGGTTAGAGAATACTATATCAATGATGCGGGTAACCAAATCAACAACCTTGCGAAATCAGTGATTGTTAGATACCATGAGTTGTATGATATTCCTATGGATATGCCAGAAGATGGTTACTTTGGACAAGATATCAAAGATATTGCTAAGTTGATTCAAACCTTGGTAAAAGATAAGTATGTTAACAACTATGATAATGAAGAAGCTTTTGAATATTTTAAAGAAACGGCTAAAGCTTTTGAGTTGGATAAAATTAAAAAACATTTACAAGATTTTAGAGTGGAGTTTGATGTTTGGACTTCTGAACAAAAACTATACGATGATGGTAAAGTAGATGAATGTATTCAATTGTTAGAAGAAAAGGGTGCAACGTATGAAAAAGATGGTGCCTTGTGGCTAGAAACAACCAAGTATGGGGATGATAAAGATCGTGTCTTGAGAAAATCAGATGGTTCTTTAACTTATTTAACACCAGATATTGCCAACCATTTACAGAAGTTAGATGCTGGTGCTGATGTTATGGTAGATTTATGGGGCGCAGACCATCATGGTTATATCAAGCGTATGAAAGCAGCTTTAGAATTTGCAGCTAATAAATCAGATAAGTTTGATGTAGACATTGTTCAATTGGTTAGATTGATTGAAGAAGGTAAAGAAGTTAAAATGTCTAAACGTTCAGGTAATGCCATTGGTTTAAACGACTTATGTGAAGAAGTTGGAACGGATGCAGTGAGATATTTCTTTGCTTCAAGAGCAGGGGCATCTCACTTTGACTTTGACCTAGGCCTAGCAAGATCAAAATCTAATGAGAATCCAGTCTTTTATGCACAGTATGCCCATGCGCGTATCTGTTCAATCTTAAAGCTTGGTAAAGAATTAAAATTAGATGATAATGTAGACTTATCATTGTTGAAAGAAGAGAAAGAAATTTCTTTGATGAAACAGTTGAATGAGTTTGGAAGTGTGGTAAAATCGGCAGCAAGTGAGCGTGCACCACACAAAGTTATAAATTATATACAAAAACTTGCGAGTTTATTTCATTCGTATTACAATGAACATAAGGTTATCGATCAAGATAACATCGAATTAACAAAGGCGCGTATTTTGTTGTTAGCAGCAACTAAAATTACCTTGGCTAACGCTTTAGAACTAGTAGGTGTTAGTGCACCTGAACAAATGTAAAGAGGAGAGAAAGAGATGGCACAATCAAGTACAGACATTGCTTATAAATATTTAAAGGATAGTAAAGAAGAATTACCTTTTGCAACGATTTGGAATATCGTTTGTCAAGAGAAAGGTTACGATGGAGAAAAAAGAAAAGATTTGATTTCTTCTTTCTATACAGATTTATTGTTAGATGGTAGATTCATTACATTAGGAGAAAACAAATGGGCATTAAGAGAAGATCATGCCTTTGATAAAGTGCATATTGATATGAATGCAGTTTATGCCAATGATGAAATCATTGAGGGTGAAGAAGGTTATATTGAAAAAGCAGACCTTTTAATCGATGAAGACGATGATGAGTATGAAGCAGTGGATGATCAAGAGGAAGATACCTTTGAAATCGCAAGTGATATTGCTGAAAAAGAAGGAGAAGATTACAACTCTGAATATGATGTTGACGATAAAGAAAATTTACAAGATGAATTAGAAATCGTTGAAGATACTGACGAAACTGATTAATGAATACAAACTTTGAGGGAGGTTTCGTATGAAAAAATTAATGAAATTTGTTGGGATGTTGATGGTGGTTGTTTTATTGGGTTCTTCTTTGATACATGGTGTAACCATGCAAAAAGAATACACCGATGTTCGTACAAGTAAAGTAGTAGAACAAGGAACCAATAAAAATATCATCAATAAGACCATCCATGTCGTTGCGGGTCAAGTGTATGACTTAGAGTTTGTTTTAGGGGGAGCGCGTGATTCAAAAGCAACCTTTAAATCAACCAATACCGATCGTGCCACTGTCAATCTAAACAGTGGAAAGGTATCTTTTAAAAACGATGGTGATGTGACCATTAAGATTACACCAAAAGATTCTAGCAACACCTATCAAGTGAGATTTAGAGTGGGTAATGGGCCTGCTTATGTCGTGGTGAATATTGCAAAACAAACGGCAACCTTATATGTCAATGGAACCAAGGCCAGAGTAGCACAAGTTGTTACAGGAACTAAAGGTCTACATGATACACCAAAAGGTACTTGGTACATTGAGTCAAAACAAAGAAATACCCATTTAGATGGTCGTCCATTGGGTTACAACTACTATTTACCAGTTCGTTATTGGATGCCATTAAGAGGAACAGGTGGGGTTGGTATGCATGATGCAAGATGGCGTAACAATGCCAATTTTGGATTGCCATACTACACCATTCAAGGTTCACATGGTTGTATCAATATGAGAGATGCGGATGTTGCATTTTTCTACAAACACTTAAGAGTAGGTTCAAGAGTAATTATTAAATAAAATGAGAGTGAGAGGGATAAGGGATGAAAAAAGATGATTTAACTGATGTAACGTATGATTCGACATTGGATAACTTAGACGATTTAAAACCGATTGATGATGTAAAAGAAGAAGTGAAAGATGATTTAAAACCAATTGATTTAGCGATGAAAGATGTTAATACGGCAGCAACCGCAACAGATGATTTCAAAGCAGATGAAGAGATTTTAAACGATATGACACCTAGAGATGTTTCTTTAGATGATGTTAAATTAGACGATGTTTCTGATGATTTAAAAGCAGCCTATGATAAAACATTACATAGTGCCAACGATACTGGTGATATTGATTTTATCAAGGATGTAGAAGCTGATGGGGCTTTCAAAGATGAGAATCAAGTACAAGCGATTGCTGATACCATTCCTGATAAAGAAGTGAAACCTTTAACGGATTTGGTAGATGAAGAAAAACCAAACTTACATATTGCTAAAGAACACCAAACAGGACCAGATAACTTTGCTTATTCGTATGATTGGGATGAAGGATCATTCAAAGATTTTGAACAAATCTATTTGTATGACTTCAACCAACAAATCGCAAAAACAGAAAAATCAAACAAGTTTTCTTTGATTATCTCAATTGCTTTGGTTATGTTTTGTATTTTTATGGCCACTCAAGTCTTCTTAGGCGTTAGACCAGGACCAATCACCATCTACTTAATCGGGATGATTGTTGGTGCATTCTCATTTACTTTTGTAAAGTCTTATCCTGAAAAAGCAAGAGCCAAAGCCATCGATAACTTAAAAGCATACTTATATACCAATGATTTCCATTTAAGAGTAGATGGGGATAAAATGTATGTTGGTAGTGATGAGTTAGATTTACATAACTACGAAAATGCCATTGTCTACAAAGACATCTTATTATTAACCTCTACCAAGTTAAACAACTTTATCATGATTAACTTAAAAGGGAATGCGGATGCAGAAAAATTATTAACTTTCATTAAAGACAAATCATATATTGAGACACATGTTGAAACAGAACCATTCTCAATGAACAAATATGGCATTGTTGCTAAAAAATAGATAAATTAAAAAAGCCCATAGGGCTTTTTTTAGTGATGATCATGTTTGTGATCGTTGAATCTTTCCATATTTGATTTTAATTTACCTTTTAAATAAAGATCAACTGCTTCATCGATATCTATATTGATACCACAAATCAGTTTTAACTTGTTTTCTTCAATAGAAGCCAATGCGTTTGGACCACAATGATCGATAATCAGTGTATCAACACCAATATCTTTACAAAAATGAGCAATGCTTTTTTCACCATCTAAATCAATCTTAATAATTTCTTTAGACTGTATTTTCTTATCTTCAATACGATAGATGACCAAGTACTCACTTTTACCATAGTGTTGATTGACAATATCGCTTTCTAAATTAAATGGGACTGCTATAACCATGTAGATACCTCCAATATTAATCTAAGACTATTATAACATGTGTAAAGATAAAACTTATAAAAAGCAATCGCCCATGATTGAAATAGATGGTTGATAATGGTATAATAATCACGCTAGCAATAGAAGACTTCGAACCAGGTCAGGACTGGAAAGTAGCAGCCTTAAGAACCATCTTCTATGTGCTAGCTTTTTATAAAGGGAGAGACTATGAACAAGCACGAGATGTATATGAGAGAAGCGTTGAATCAAGCACAAATCGCTTATGATAGTGATGAGGTACCAGTAGGTGCCATCATTGTTTATGAAGATAGAGTGATTGCTAGGGCGTACAATACAAACTTTCATGATCGTAATGCTTTGGTTCATGCTGAGATAAAAGCGATTGATCAAGCGTGTAAGGTTTTAAAGACAAGTGATTTGTCTAAATGTACCTTATATGTCACATTAGAACCATGTATGATGTGTTATGGGGCATTGATCAATGCAAAGATTAAAACGGTATATTTTGGAGCCTTTGATATCAAACAAGGGGCTATCTTATCCAATCAGTTTTATAAAGATGAAAAAAATATTACTTGGCATACCGGTTTGTTAGAGGCAGACTGTGGTGCCATTTTATCAAAGTATTTCGCAAGTAAAAGGGGGAATTAACTTGTACCAATCTATTTATCGTAAATATAGACCACAAACCTTTGATCAAGTTTATGGACAAGATGCCATTTCAACAACCTTAAAAAATGCCATTGTACATGATCGTATTGCTCATGCTTATTTGTTTTCTGGACCTAGAGGAACAGGTAAAACATCGATGGCTAAGCTTCTAGCAAAAGCGATTAATTGTACGAATATTGTTGATGGGGTTATCTGTGATACGTGTGAGAACTGTACCTTAATTAGACAAGGTTCACATCCAGATGTCATTGAAATAGATGCAGCTAGTAACAATGGGGTTGATGATGTTAGAGAGTTGATAGAAGGCGTTAAATACGCACCGATTAAAGGTAAGAAGAAAGTCTATATCATCGATGAGGTTCATATGATGAGTAAACCAGCTTTCAATGCTTTACTTAAAACATTAGAAGAACCACCTGAACATGTTTGCTTTATTCTAGCAACAACAGAGATTCATAAAGTAATGGATACCATTCAGTCGAGATGTCAAAAGTTTACCTTTAAAAAGATTAATTCTGATAACTTAATTGATCGTATGAAAGATATCTTGGTTAAAGAGGATATTCCTTATCAAGAAGAAGCGTTAGAAATTATTGCTTCGGTTAGTGATGGGGGAATGAGAGATGCACTGTCTACTTTAGAACAAGTCATGATTTTTACCAACAACAACATCAACAAAGAAGAAACGTATTTGGCTTTAGATTTGGTGAGTGTTGATAATATTAAGAAGTTATACGACTTAATTAAAAGTAGAGACTTACAAGCAACCTTGGATTATATCAATGAACTAAACAAGGATGCGATGGATGTCAAACAAGTCATGAATGATTTAATTGAACTGGCTATGAATGAGATTATAGCTGGCGCATCAGATAAAGTGTTCTTGTTGAATTTAATTGAGAAATTAGATGAGTCTTTGGTTAAGTTAAAAACCAATACGGCTAAGAAGTTATATTTAGATTTGGCTTTAATCAAAGCCGTTGGCTTTGCGGATAAGGGTGTAGAAGTGGCAGTACCTTCACAAGCTATGGTTAAAGAAGTTGTCATACAACCACAACCGGTTAAACCAGTAGAAAACAAGATGAAGGAAAACTATGAACGATTGGTTTCTAGTATTCCAATTGTAGAAGAAAAGCCTGCTGTAGAAAAAAGTGAATCTATTTACTCTGAAGAAGAAATCATTAATGTTCTACTTCAAGCAAGTAAAGAAGAGCGTGATTTGGTCAATAATAAATGGTCTACCATTCAAGCCTTGATGACACAAGAAGATACCAAACAAGCGGCTAACTTATTGGTTGATACCAATGTGGTTGCAGCTGGAAGAAAAGCCATTATTGTCGAAAGTGATCAATCAACAGCTATCCTCATCAACAACATCAAAAGTGTTGAGGGAATTGTCATGTTGATGGATAAGATTTATGATAATGAGCGATTTGTATTTGCAGTAACACCTGCCCAATGGAAAGTCTTAAGAGGTAAGTTTTACTACTTAAACAAAGAGGGGACATTACCACAACCCAAACCTATTTTAGATGGTTTAAACTTTAGAAGTGAGAAAAAAGAAGTGGTAGAAGAAGATGATATGTTGTTGTTTGCCAAAGAGGTTTTTGGTACAAATAAATTAGAAATTACAGAATAGGGAGAAAAGATATGAATATTCAACAAATGATGAAGGAAGCACAAAGAGCACAAGCTAAAATTGAAGAGGCGCAAAGAGAAATCGAAGCAAGTGAGTTTAATAAGGAGTATCAAGGGATTAAAGTAACTGTTTCAGGAACAAAAGAAATTAAGAGTATTGAGATTGATCAAGATTTAATGGATGATAAAGATATGGTCCAAGACATGTTGGTTGTTGCATTAAATGAAGTATTTAAAGATGTAGATGCTAAAAGTGAAGCTTTAATGAGTGAAGCTGCTGGTAATTTAAAATTACCATTCTAAGAGATGGAATATCCTAATTATTTAAATAATTTGATTGAAGCTTTAAAGATGTTTCCAGGTGTTGGTGCTAAGAGTGCGACCCGTATGGCTATACAAATGATTGATATGGATGAAAAAAGAATCCAACAGATGGGACAAGCCATTATGGATTTATCTAGTCATATTCAATTTTGTCAAACCTGTTACAACATTAGTGATGGACCATCTTGTTCTATCTGTAGTGATTCGACACGTAATCACAACTTAATCTGTGTCGTGTCTAATTTTAAAGATATCTACGCCATAGAAAAGATGAATGCCTATGAAGGCGTTTACCATGTATTGAATGGTGATATTGCCATTAATAAGGGTATTACACCAGACAAGTTAACCATACCAAAATTAATTTCAAGATTGAATCCACAAATTCAAGAGATTATTATTGCCACCAACCCAACCATAGAAGGTGAAACAACAGCCATCTATTTAGGAAAGGTATTGGCTGACTACAATGTTAAAACAACCAGAATTGGTCATGGTATGCCCATTGGTGCAAACATTGATTATATCGATGAGTTAACCATGTTAAAAGCTTTTCAAAACAGACAAGATTTACAAAACGATTAAACTGAGTCTTACGACTTAGTTTTCTTTTTTGAATACATCATTCTTGTTACAAAAAAAGATACAATAGAAGAGAGTTGATTGAATGAATATAGAATACATACCAGCTAAAAGTTTGATGCAAAGGGTTAAGTATGGCAATACTTGGTTTGGCATAGATTACACCATTAATTTATACAGAGGATGTCCTCATGGATGCATCTACTGTGATTCTAGAAGTTCTGTTTATAACAATGATAACTTTGATAAGGTGCGTGTCAAAGAAAATGCCTTGTCTTTGTTAGAGAAAGAATTAAAAAGTAAACGTAACAAGGGTGTTATTTCACTAGGTGCCATGTCTGATCCATACAATCCATTAGAGAAGCAATTAAACTTAACCAGAGATGCCTTAAAGTTAATTGATCATTATGGTTTTGGTTTGTCTTTAGAAACAAAGTCTGATTTGGTGACCAGAGACATTGACTTATTCAAAACTATCTCTGATAAAGGTGGTGCTATCATAAAAATCAGTATTACTGATTCTAATCAAGAAAGAGCCTCTATCATTGAACCTTATGCCTCTAGTGTAGAAGAAAGATTTAAGGCTGTAAAAACATTGGTAGACAATGATATTTATGCAGGGATACTGATGATGCCAATCTTACCTGGTATTAACGACTGTGTTGAAAACATCAGTGAAATTGTTAGACAAGCGCTTAATGCCAAAGCTAAGTTTATTTATCCTTCTTTTGGAGTAACCTTAAGAGAAGGACAGAAAGAATATCTATTAGAACAAATAAAAAAAACATACCCTCATTTATATGAGCAATATGCCAATACAAACCAATATTATTATCCTTCAAAAGAAGCGAAGTATCTAAGAAGCATCTTTGAAGGACTCTGTAAAAAACATGGTATTTTGTATCGTATGGAGGATATTGTTAAAGACTTTAACGATAAGAAACCCCATCAATTAAGATTGGTTTTATAAACAAAAAAATCTGTATCACTACAGATTTTTTATTTTGTTTATTGTTCTAACCTAAGATTAACATAGCTCCTGCTAGAACGATGATACACATGATAAATGTCATGACAACTAATTTCCATATCCATTTTACCCAAGTACCATAATCGATCTTAGTAATCTCTAATGCACCCATAAGGATTGCTGATGCAGGGTTGAAGTAAGCAACAGTTCCTAATGCGGCTAAGAAAGCACCAACAACGATAGAAGGCATAATTCCTAAACCTTCAGCAAGAGGTGCCATGATTGGCATAGAAACACTTGCTAAACCTGAAGATGATGGAATTAAGAATGATAATGGTAAGTAGATGATGTAAGTCATAATAGCGAATGCTGGACCAGTCATACCACTTAAGAAGTTGGTTGCACCATTTAAGATGTATAAGTCTAAACCAGAGTTAGACATCATGAATGAAATCCCTCTTGATAAACCGATGATTAAGGCAACTGAAACCATGTCTTTTGCCCCTGCCATAAAGTTTCTTACGATTTCTTTTTCAGGCATTCTGTAAACAACACCGATTACTAAAGCCATGATTAAGAACCAAATGGTTAACTCAGGGAACCACCAAGCACCTAATGGCTCACCAGTTAAGAATGCTGTGTTATCGAATAATGTGATACCGTAATCTCCCCAAGGAATAACCCCAAGAATCATGACGATGAATGAGAAAGCAAACAATGCTAAAACGATTTTTCTTTTAGGTGTAAATTCAACCACTTCTTCAGCACTTGAATCACTGCTATGTAAAAACTCTTCTTCTGCTTGAGCCAATTGTTCTCTAGATAAAATAGAGTTGTCTTTGTTTGCTAATACTTTACGCGCATAAACAACTGTGTAAGTAATAGCTAAAGCTAAAGCAAATACCAATAAGGTGAATCCAATTTTGATAACATCTGCTTGGTTGATGTGTGTTCCAACAGCAGCTGCTGAATCGACTGCAGCACCAACTGCGAATGGGTTTAAGGTTCCACCAAGGTTACCAGCATAAGCTCCGATTAATACGGTAGATACCGCAACAATTGGATCGAAACCAGCCTTTAACAT